>Ga0209345_10000156_pt1 | contig 95894 bp, 88 predicted proteins | sample Cruoilmetagenom7_FD_187294 | JGI IMG/M metagenome (GOLD analysis project Ga0209345, IMG submission 187294) | Oil polluted marine microbial communities from Coal Oil Point, Santa Barbara, California, USA - Sample 7 (SPAdes) (version 2) | ecosystem: Environmental > Aquatic > Marine > Oil seeps ... | reverse complement strand
GGTGACGATGGAGTCTTTGTAGGCGACCGCGTCGGTGAGCCCGGCGCCGGGTTGCATCAGTGGGAAGCCGGTCCATTCCCAGCGGTATCCGAGTTCGTGCCAGCTGTCGTGGTTGATTGACCATTTGTCTGACGAGGGTTCAGAGATGGAGTTCTCGCTGGTATTGTTGCTGGTGCTTTGTGTTGACGAGCATGCCGAGACAGCCCCTACGAGGCTCAAGGCGATCAGCGAAATACAGCATCGGGTCAGATCAATAGTCATTGTGGGTCCATCTCCATTGTGGGGCCGGTTGGTGGCCCGGACGCGTCAGATAGGATAGGGGGGTTGGGGGGCGGTTTGGGGGCTGGGGCGACGAAGAGGCGGAATTGTCCTCCGGGATGACCATCCGCAGGGATGGTCCTAGGGTTCTCCATGTTTACAGGTATTGTGCAGGCGATCGGGACGGTTCATTCTTTGGCGCAGACTGATGAAGGGATCAGGGTGGTGATCGATGCTGCTGGGTGGGATCACAAGCCAAAGGCTGGGGATTCGATCGCCAATAACGGGTGTTGCCTGACGCTGGTGAGCGATGAGGGCGGATTGTGGAGCTTTGACGCGATCCCGGAGACATTGGAGAAGACCACTCTGGGGGGCTGGGGTGCTGGGGATCGGGTGAATCTGGAGCGGTCGCTGCGGGTGGGCGATGGGCTCGACGGGCATCAGGTGCAGGGGCATGTCGATGGGGTTGGGAAGGTGATCGGGGTTGAGGACGGGGATGGGTACCGGGTAAAGATTGCTTTGGGGGGGGATTTGATGAAATGGATGATCCCAAAGGGGTCGGTGGCGATTGATGGGATCTCGTTGACCATCGCGGATCTGGACGCTGATGGATGCTGGATCGAGGTGGCGTTGATTCCTGAGACCCTTGATCGAACGACGCTGGGGGACCGGGCGGTGGGGGCTTCGGTGAACATCGAGGCGGATGCGATGGTCAAGACGATTGTTCATACGATTGAGCGGATGAATATCCAGAACTGAGCGTTGTATGAAACGAGTGGTTTGTTCTTTGATGTTGGCTGTGTGTGTGTTCCCAGTTGCTGGGTGTTTGCACGCGCCGCCTGCGGGAGCGACGCGGGGGGTCGTTGAGATTAAGAACATGCGGTTGCGGGATGACCCTGAAGTTTTCATGTCGATCGGGACATTGACCGGGATAGCGATCGGGGAACATACGGTTCTCACCGCGGCTCATACTTTTTTGTATGATCCGGAGCCGGGGCATCCGCTCAAGCTCAATGGGCAGGTGGTTGAATATTCCATCATTGCTGATGGATGGAGCGGGAATCGCCGGCATCGTGACCAGGGGGATAAAGAGGTTGTTGACGAAGAAATTGTTGCTGACTATCTATTCTTGCACATTACAGAGCCCGTTCTAGATCATGCTAATCTCGTGCCGCTTGAGTTTGAGCGTATCGATGACCTGCGGAACTTGACACTTGTGTCACGGCGGTCTGGGAGTGAAGCGATTGTTGCTGTCTCATTGAAATCTTGGATGATTGATAGCAATAAAAAATTTATCCTTATTTCTGTTCCTGAGAAAGAGAGTTCTGGGCTTCGATTGTCGGGGAGTCCGCTCATTGGAACATATTCTGATGGCACGCTTGTGCTCGCTGGAATCGTCTGTGCGAAAGGTGATGTCATGATTACTAGAAATCAAGATGCAGAATCCTTTGGCAATCAAGTCTTTATTCTGCCTTCATATCGGATCCCGTTTGGGCTGATCGCCGAGCCCTGATATTTCCACTATACTGAATCCATGCGAGTCCTTGGCTTTGATCCCGGTTTGTCGATTACCGGCTATGGGTGCGTGACGGGTGATTCGCTCCGGCCCTCCATCATCGAGGCGGGGGTATTCAGATTAACTAAGAGCGGTCGGCCTGTGCCTCCGATGGGAGATCGGCTGGTAGAACTTGATCGGGATGTGCGGGAACTGATTGAGCGGGTAAATCCCGATCTGGTGGCGATCGAGGGGATGTTTGCTCATAAGGATCACCCGGCGACGGTGATCAAAATGGCCCACGCTCGCGGCGTGATTCTGCTGGCGGCTCGGTCTGCGGGGATCGAGGTTGTTGAGCTCAAGCCCGCCGAGGTCAAGAAGGCGGCGACTGGGTCTGGGCGGGCGACCAAGGAGCAGATGCAGTTGTCGGTGCAGTCGATGTTTGATCTTCCTGAGCTTCCCAAGCCTGCGGATTTGGCGGATGCTCTGGCGATCGCGGCGTGTGCCCTTCGCAGGCATCAGCTCGGCGTGCTGTCTCTCTGAATACACCTACTCTGTAACTCTACCTAGTATTGACCGATGCCAGAAGCAGATACCAAATATGAGCCCGTGATCGCCCAGGTGCTGATTGTTGAAGACGAGATTGAGCACGCCGATGTGATTGTCGATGCGCTGCGTCGTCCAGGGCATGTGTGCACGACTGTGCACACCGTCGAGCGGGCGTTTGAAGAGATTACCGGTGGCAAGTTTGATGTCATCATTACAGACCTACGGATGCCCGAGAGCGCGGGGGTGCATGGGGTCAACGGCGACGGGTCCAATGCGGGGATGAAGGTGCTGGAGCTTGCAAGCGAGCATCAGCCTGACGCCGAGACGATTATGGTGACGGCGCACGGGGATGTGCCGACCGCTCGTGATGCGTTTAAGCATGGGGCGTTTGATTTTGTGGAGAAGCCTTTGGACCTGGTGGTGCTGCGGTCGGTGGTTCAGCGTGCTGCCGAGCAGGCGGTGCTGCGGAGTGAATCTGAGGAACTCAAGGATCTGGTTCAGCACGAGGGGTTTGAGGGGGTCATCGCGGGTGCGGAATCGATGCGGAAGATTATTGAAACCGTGCGGACGGTGGCACGGTCGAATATTGCGGTGCTGGTTTCGGGCGAGAGCGGGACGGGGAAGGAACTGATTGCTCAGGCCGTGCATCGGAACTCTTCGCGGGAGGGGAAGAAGTTTAAATCGATGAACTGCGCCGGGCAGGCGGAGAACCTGCTTGAGGACGAGCTGTTCGGGCATGTGCGTGGGGCGTTTACCGGCGCGGAGAAGGATCGCGAGGGCGTGTTTGAGTACGCCAATGGGGGGACGCTGTTTCTTGATGAAATTGGCGATATGCCTCTGACGATGCAGGCCAAGCTGCTTCGGGTGCTTGAATCAGGTGAGGTCGTCCGGCTCGGATCCAACGAGTTGCGGAAGGTTGATGTTCGATTGGTGAGCGCGACCAATAAGGACCTCGAGCAGATGATTAAGGATGGGACCTTCCGTCAGGATTTGTTCTTCCGGATCAAGGGGACGATGGTACAACTGCCTGCGCTGCGTGATCGGCGTGAGGATATTCCGCGGATCGTTCGGCACGCGGTGAGCAGATTTGCCGGCGAGCTTAATCCGGGCAAGGCGCTTCCGGAGATGTCCGATGCTGCGATGCTTCGATTGACGGCGTACGACTGGCCGGGGAATGTTCGTCAGCTTCTCAATATTGTGCAAACCATGGTGGTGATGAGCGGGAGCGAGAGCGGATCAATAATTGGGGTGGAGTTTGTTCCTGATGAGGTCCGAGAATCCGACTCTGGTGGCGGGAGCGGTTCCTATTCAATAGGATCTTTGGCGGGCACAAGTCTGGAACAACTTGAGCGGCAAGCGATTCGGGAGACTCTGAAGTTGACCGGGGGGAACCGTGAGCAGGCGGCCAAGATGCTGGGGATCGGGGAGCGGACGCTGTACCGGAAACTGAATGAGTACGGGCTCCGATAATTCCGGGTATAGGGTGGGAGATCTAGTCAGTTCTAAGTGCTGTGAGAGTTGTCTCAATTTTTGTAGGTGAATCTACTGATTTTGGATATCGTCGCTTATTTCTGCATGCGGTGTCACCGAATATGGGGGGATAGGAATCGGCTGCATTGATTAGTGTGGTCAGGTTCCCCTCACACAAGGGTTCTCCACATGAGTCAGATACAGATTGAAGATGTCCTCAACTGCCCATCACTCCCTTCGCTGCCTGCGGTGGCGGCCAAACTGATTGAGTTGACGGGAGATCCCGATGTACAGATCAGCGAGATCGCCAAGACTGTTCAACAGGATCAGGCGCTTGCTGGGAAGGTGCTCAAAACGGTCAACTCAAGTTACTACGGGCTGGCCAATAGATGCGGTTCAATTGATCGAGCGATGGGATTCCTGGGGCTCAATACCGTCAAGTCGTTGGTGCTTGGGTTCTCGCTTGTCGAAACAACATCAAGCACGGATCATGACGGGTTCGACATGATTGGGCATTGGAGACGGACACTGATGGGGGCGACGGCATCGCGGTCGATTGCCGAACGGTTTGGGATATCTGACAAAGATGAGGTTTTCACCGCTGCTTTGTTTCAGGACATGGGGATGCTGGCGACATTCACGGCAATCCGAGGGCAGTACCTCGACACGATCCGTGATGTCGAGCATGGGAATGTGAGCCCGATTGAGACTACAAATTTTGGGTTTACGCATGCAACGGTGGGTGCTGCGCTTGCGCGAAAGTGGTCGCTTCCAGAAAATATTGCTGAGGCAATCGCGTTTCATCATGATCCGGAGAAGGCAAAGACCGGTGATATTGAGATGATCCGTGCGGTGTCTCTTGGGACGCAAGTTGCGGAGGCGTTGAGTGCTAAGACACCGGGTTCTTCGATTCGTAGGATTGAGCGTCAGACTGCTGCTTGGTTCCCGAAGCAGAAGATCGATATGCCTGAGTTGCTCGCGGATGTTAATGAATCTGCCAAGGAGTTGGCATCTCTCTTTAATACAGAAATCGGTGATCTCAAAGATGTTCAGTTGCTAATGAGCCAGGCTCAGGAGCGTGGGCTTGAGCATCAGATTTCGATGCAGCGACAGACCGAATCACTTGAGAAGCAAGCCTTTACCGATGGTTTGACGGGTATCCCGAACCGGAAAGAGTTTGATACTCGGATGGAAAGTGAGTTTGCAAAGTTCCAGGAATCCGGCGGTGATTTCGCGGTGCTTTTCTTTGATGCTGACAAGTTCAAGAGTGTAAACGATACGCATGGCCATGCTGTTGGCGATGCCGTGCTTGTCGAGCTTGCCAAGCGGGCGACCGATACGGTTGGGGATCGTGGCTGCGTGTGCCGGTATGGAGGGGAGGAGTTTTCGGTTATTCTGCCGGGGTGCACTGTGCACGAAGCGGCGGGGATTGCTGAGCGTGTGCGGAGTGGGATTGCTGATCAACTGTTTGATATCCGTGGGTGCGATGAGGGTCCCGATGAGCTCCCAATTAGTGTTAGTATCGGTGTGTCTTCTGTTGATGCTGGGCCTGCGGATCGGTTGCTGAATGCGGGGCAGATGGTTGGAGAAGCCGATGCGGGTGTGTATGCGGCTAAAGAAGCGGGGCGGAACAATGTGCAGGTTTGGAGCCCCGAATCTGCTGCGGAGCCAAAATCTTCGACGCCTCTTAACAGTGATGAATCTCCCCATCTCACACTCGGTGGTGATGGGTCGCAGCAGATTGTGTTGGTCGAAGACGATGCGCTGGCCGCAACACTAGTTATGACGCTTCTTAAAAGGAAAACCGATGCGAATGTACATTGGATTTCTGACGGAAATGAGGCGTGCGACTTCTTTAAAAAGGCGGCGGAGCTGGGCGAGCGGCCTGCAGATCTAGTCGTGTGTGATCTGAATCTTCCCGGGTGTAATGGGCTTGATGTCTACCGGACATTTAGGGGTCTTGGTCTTCAGAAAGAGATCCCGTTCTTTGTGCTCACGGCCCATGACTGCGATGAGACGCGTGCCCAGACCAGTGAGCTTGGCGTGACTGAGTGCATCTCGAAAAACGACTTCGTCAAGAACCTTGGCAAGTGGATGAATGTGCTGATGCATCCATCCGCCAATGCGGCTTAAAGTCTACTTGGCTACCAGTCGAGGGTGCCGCGCCATGCGGTGGTGAGCTGCTCGACGCTGAGATCGAATCCTGACCATGTGAGCCGATCCGAGTTGTTGAGCTGGCCGAGAACCAATACGGGATGATTAGCGAGGGCTTTGGCGAGCCCTTCGGGATCATCTGTTTCGACTACATAGCACGATGGCGATTCCGCGAGTGCCAATCCAAGATTCAAATCAACAGAGCCCTTAAAGCCGATCGGTGATCCGGTGGAAGATCCTGCGATGAGCATTTCTGCGAGTGCGGTGAGCATGCCGCCGTCGGAGACATCGTGGGCGCTCTGGACAAATCCCGCATTAATGGCTTGGTGCATTGCTCTTGCGAGGGCGGGGCCGGTTTTAAGATCGACTGCTGGCTGCGAAGAACCGCTTGGTGCATAGCCGAGCATTTGGGCGTGTGATCCTCCCATCGCATCGCTCTGGTGCTTGCCTATGAGGACGATGGTGTTGCCCGGGGCTTTGGCGTCGCTTGTTACGATGTTGTGGAGCGATGGGACGATGCCCATGCCGGTTATCAGGAGGGTGGGGGGGATCTCGATTGTCTCGCCGTCTTTGGTGGTGAACTGGTTGTTGAGCGAGTCTTTGCCGGAGACGAAGGGTGTTTTGTAGGCTTTGGCGCCGTCGTAGCAGGCGTGTGCTGCTCGGACGAGGGAGCCGAGGTTTTCGGGTTTCTTGCAGCTTGGCCAGCAGAAGTTATCGAGGATCGCGACCTGATCCGGATCGGTACCGACGCAGACGAGGTTTCGGATGCACTCGTCGATGGCGGCGAGCGTCATCTGGTACGGATCATCGGAGAGTCCTGTGACCAATCCGCATCCAACCGAAAGTCCGCGGCCGGCTCCCGGGACGGGTTCAATAACCGATGCATCGCTCGGGCCGATACCGCGCGGGCCGACGAGTGGTTTGATGACGGTGTTGCCTTGGACCTCGTGGTCGTACTGGCGGATGATCCAGTGTTTACTGGCAATGTTTGGATGGGCGAGGAGCTTAAGTAATGCATCGCCTAGATCTACATCTGTTGTTGGTTGCGTTGGCGGTTCTGGTGCTGGGCTCCAGACGGCTGTGCGGGTGGGCGTTGGGATGCCGTCGTGGAGGAACTTCATGGGGAGGCGGCCGACTTCGGTGCCGTGGTAGTTGAGGATGAGTTCTGCGCCTGGGGTGCCGAAGTGTCCGAGATCCGCCATCTCGACATGTTCTTGTTCGCAGATCTGACGGAGCTTGGTCAGGTTTTTCTCTGGGACCGCGAGGACCATGCGTTCCTGGGCTTCTGAAATCCAGATCTCGTCGTAGGTGAGTCCGTTATATTTGAGCGGTGCGCGGTCGAGGTGGACATCAGCGCCGATCTGCTCGCCCATCTCGCCCACAGCTGATGAGAACCCGCCAGCTCCGCAGTCGGTGATGGAGGTGTACAGCGGTCCGCCGTCGTAGTCTCGGGCACGGAGGATGGCATCCAAGGTTCGTTTTTCTTCGATCGCGTTGCCGATTTGGACAGCGTGGGAGAACTCATCGGCGTGGGTGTCGGTGAGTTCTGCGGAGCTGAAGGTTGCCCCGTGGATGCCGTCGCGTCCGGTGCGTCCGCCGAGGGCGATGATCCGGTCGTCCTGCTGAGCGTCGCCCGAGATGAGATCGCTTGGCATGATCCCGATGCACCCGACGTAAACGAGGGGGTTTCCAATGTAGCGGTCGTCGAAGGAGACTGCGCCGTTGACGGTGGGGATGCCCATGCGGTTGCCATAGTCTCGGACGCCGCCGACGATCTCGGAGAGGACACGCTTTGGATGGAGGCAGCCGTCTGGGATGTTGTTGATATCAGGCGTCGCGACACAGAAGACATCGGTTGACGCGATGGGCTTGGCGGCCAGTCCGGTGCCCATAATGTCGCGGATGCAGCCTCCGATCCCGGTGGCGGCCCCGCCGTAAGGTTCGAGGGCCGAGGGGTGGTTGTGGGTTTCTACTTTGATGCAGACGGAGTGGTCGTCGTCGAACTTGACGATGCCGGCGTTGTCTACAAATACGGATTGCGTCCAGTCGAGGCCTTCTTCGATGAGTTCGAATGTCGCGGCGGCGACGGTGGCTTTGAGGAGGTTGTGGATGGTCACCGATCCATCGTCGTGGACCTCGTGGTGGGGACGCGTGGACCAGTCGATGCCATCTATAGAAGGACCGGTGTAGTGGATGGTCGCTTTGAGGGTCTTGTGAACGCAGTGCTCCGACCAGGTCTGGGCGAGGGTTTCGAGTTCGATGTCGGTGGGCTCGCGTCCGAGAACTTGGTACTCGTGGCGGATGGCCTGCATTTCGTGGAGGTCGAGGAAGAGGTGGCCTTCGCGGGAGAGGCTTTCGAGTTGGTCGTCTGAGAGCTCTCGGATGGGGACATGGGTGAGGTCAAATCCGTGATCGTGACCCTTGGGGAGTTCGTCTGGGGCGTAGGGCTGCATATGGACAGACGAGACGATCGGGTTGGCGAGGACCCGTTGGGCGATGGACTGGGCATCAGAATCAGAAAGTCCAAATATTTCGTAGCGGTACCCGGTCGAGACTATCGCGTCGTACCCTGTTAATGCTTTGATGGCGGCGGCGGTGGATTGTGCGGGGGGGTCCATGACGCCGGGGAGTGGGTGGACTTCGGCGAGGACCGCGTCTGAGTGCGGGGCTGATGAGCCATGCGTGACTGTTTCAACGACTGGGTTGCACAGGAGTTGTGTGACGACGGCGTCGAGCTGCTGATCTGTGAGATCGGCTTCGATGAGATAAATCCGCGCGCTGGTAGCTCTGGATATGGTGGTTCCCAGAAGCGCTGCCCGGTGGATGAACTCGCTGGCGCGTGGGTCGCCGGCGTGGTCCGTTGGGTGGATCTGGATGCGATGAACACGGGCGGCTGTAGCGGGTGCGTTGCTCATGGACGATCGTAGACCGGCTGGGGAGAGGATTGGGGGGTATGATCCGCGCGATGAGTGATTCACCAAAAAGCAAAGTAAATCTATTTACCGATGGTGCCTGTTCGGGGAATCCGGGGCCTGGCGGATGGGCGTATTTATTGGTGCATCCGCGGACTGGCAAGTCTCGGGAGATGTCGGGGGCTGAGCACGATACGACCAACAACCGGATGGAGCTGCAGGCGGTGATCGAGGGGCTTGGGGATCTGCAATCGCCGAGCATTGTGGAGCTGTACTCGGATTCTCAGTATGTGCTCAAAGGGCTCGAAACCTGGCTCGATGGATGGAAGAAACGCGGGTGGAAGACCGCGGCCAAGAAGCCGGTGAAGAATGTGGATCACTGGAAGCAGCTCGACGAGCTCCGCAAGGTTCACCAGATCAGCTTCCATTGGGTTCGGGGGCACGACGGGCATCCTGAGAACGAACGGGTCGATGTTTTGGCGGTGCAGGCCCGCGAGGCGATCGCCCGGGGATAAAGATCCGGACCTGGATGTTCTCGCATTATCGGGTGTCTCTGTCAAGCAATGACGGGTGTAACGGGGCGACGGTTCGGGCTTGGGGAGATTTGCCCGCACAGACGGCCCTGCTTTCCCATACTCAACACGGACTCGGATCAATCGATTGCCCCAAGTGGCCGATGATTTGGTTGATGGCGGTACTTCGGGTGCTGCCATCAGACGCTTGATTCACACCCTACCCGGGAGATATTGCCGTGGAACTCGATGCCATTCTTCGTCAGGCCCATGAGGCCGATGCTTCGGACATTCACATCATCGCTGGTGAGCCACCGATGGTTCGGATTCACCAGGTGATCACCAAGCTGAGCGAGACCCCGCTTTCGAAGGAAGTGGTGGGCGCTATGTTTGAGCGGATTGCCAATAAGCATGTTCGGAAAGCTTTCGAAGATGACCGAGATGCGGATTTCTCGTATGCGGTCGAGGGTCTTGCGCGGTACCGTGTCAACGCCCACCTTCAGAAGGGGACAATCGGGCTGGCGATGCGTGCGATTAAATCCAAGGTCCCGCCGCTTGAGGCGTTGTCTCTTCCTGAGGTGATCGCGAGATTGACCTACCTCCCCCGCGGGCTTGTGCTGGTGACGGGTGATACGGGTTCAGGTAAATCAACCACACTGGCGGCGATGATCCAATCGATGAACGAACGGTACGCCAAGCACATTATCACGCTGGAGGATCCGGTCGAATACATGTTCGAATCGGATCAGTGTCTGATTGAGCAGCGTGAACTTGGGCGGGACATGGCTTCGTTTACATCGGGGCTCAAGCACGCGTTGCGACAGGACCCGGACATTGTTTTGGTCGGTGAAATGCGTGATCTCGAAACAACCTCGCTGGCGATCAGTGCCGCGGAGACCGGGCACCTGGTTCTTTCTACGCTTCACACCGTGAACGCTTCGCAGACGGTTTCTCGTATTATTGATATGTACCCATCGGGACAGCAGAATCAGATCCGCTCGATGCTTTCGACGACACTGCAGGCGGTGATCTCTCAGACGCTGTTTACACGGAGTGACCGTCCGGGGATGGTTCCTGCGGTGGAGACGCTGTTGTGTACTCCAGCGGTACGGAACATGATCCGTGAGAACAAGATATTCGAGATCCCCAATGTGATCGAGACGAGCCGGGCGATCGGGATGTGCTCGCTGGATTCGTCGATCGCGGAGTTGTATTTCAATGGGACGATTAGTAAGGAAGACGCGATCGCTAAGGCCGTATTCCCAGACAAACTCGAGCGTCAGCTGGTTGCCTAAATAGTTGATCGCCTGCGGAGGCGGACGGAGATTCTTCATGCCAAGCTATAAATACCAGGTTAAAGCAGCCGACGGTAAAGTCCGGACGGGTGTCCTCTCGGCTGATACCGCGGCGTCTGCGGCAGCGGTGCTGCGAAACCAGGGCGTTCATGTGATGTCGGTGGATCAAGCCAAGGAAGGGCTTGGTCAGACCGGGTTCATGAAGACGCTTAATGATCTGAACTCCAAGAAACCCTCGCAGAAGAATGTTCTGGACTTTACGACGCAGCTGGCGGTAATGATCCGGGCGGGTATTAACCTCCGCGCGGCTCTCGACGGGATCGCTGATCAGACCGATCACAAGATGTTCCGCAAGATTATCGAGGAACTCAAGGCGGATGTGGAGGCGGGTAAGCAGTTCTCCGATGCGCTTGCTAAACATCCCCGGCTGTTCTCGCCTTTGTATGTGAATATGGTGCGTGCATCAGAGATGTCGGGATCGTTTTCGGAAATGCTCGTGCGGATTGCTGGGTATATTGGTCAGCAGATCGAGACACGGAAAATGGTCATCGGGGCGTCGATCTATCCCGCGATTATCGGCGGGATGGCGGTGTCGGTGACGATCTTCCTGATGACCTTTGTGCTACCCAAGTTCTACACGGTCTTTGAGGGTAAGGAAGATGTGTTGCCTTGGGCGACGAACTTCCTGATGATGCTTTCGCAGATTCTTCGTTCGCAGTGGCCTTTTATGCTTGGTGGGTTGGCGGTGCTGGCGGGACTGTTCTTCGCATTTTCAAAGACGGAGATGGGGGCGTTCTGGATTGACCGGACGAAACTCTCGATCCCGGTTCTCAAGAATCTGTTTCGTTCGTTGTACATCACTCGGTCGCTGCAGACAATGGGTCAGCTGATCAACGCGGGTGTCCCGATGCTCGACACGCTTAGAATCACGGGGGATATCTCGGGTAATAAGTTGTTTGAGGGAATGTGGCGGAAGGTGCATGGCTCGGTCAAGCAGGGTCGGAAGATCGCTGAGCCGCTCCAGAGCAGTGCTTTGCTACCTAAGTCTGTGGTGCAGATGATCGCGGCGGGTGAGGAGTCCGGTAAGCTCGGTGAGGTGCTCGACGAGATTTCGATCTATTACGGGCAGCAGCTCAAAGACCACATCAAGATGGTTACCGGAATGATTGAGCCCATCATGATCATCCTAATGGGTTCAGTCGTTGGATTCATTGCAATGGCGATCATTCTTCCGATCTTCAAGATGAGCCAGATCGTTTCGTAAACGATGATATCAGTATGAGAACCATACTTCACCATGGGGACAGTGCAGGGAGCACATGATGTCAAGGCGATCAATCAGGCACACACCGCGGCTTCAGGGTAATCAACCAGGTGGCTTTACGCTGATCGAATCGGCGATGGCGACCGTGATTATCGGGGTCGGTGTGCTGGCGATGGTCGATGCGCAGTCATCATTTATCACCGCAAACTCATGGTCGTCGCACGCGGCCTCCGGGACCTACCTCGCCAACGAGATCCGGGAGATGACACGGAACCTCCCGAAGCATGATCCTGTTGTCGGTCTCTTTATTGAGGACGACGGCGGGGGCGGGGTGCTTCATGGATGGGGGCCTGATGCGGGTGAAGTAACGGCCGATGACTTTGACGACATCGAGGACTTTGATGGTCTGACCTTCTCGTTTACCGGGACCGCTGGTTTTGTGGACGGGGATCTGCCGGGGCCTCTGAATGCATTTGGTGAGATCATCCCGGATATCTCGATCGACGGGACAGAAACAGGCTCGACGACCAATGGCGTGTTTTCAGGCAACGCGATGTTTGGTTGGTCGCAGCAAGTGATTGTTCAGAAGATCGATCCGTTTGATCCATCTGTTGTGCTGGCCGACAACTTTAGTGAAGTAGCGAATGGTGATTTTCCTGGTAGGTTAGTCGATGAGTACCCGCTCCGGGTTACGGTGCGTGTGTTCTACCAAGCAGCCAATGCGATTTCTCCTGACCTCGTCACTGAGGTGATGTGGGTGGTGCCCTGATGCTCGGCAGCAAAGGACAGAATTTTATGAGTACACGAGCACGCATGATATCTAGGCTTTCGGCGCATCGGCGCGGGATTGCTTCAGTTCTGGCGATGATGTTTTTGGTGTTGTTTGGTTCGCTGATTGCCGCGATGGCGGTGTCGTCTACGGGCAATATCCGCACTGCCAATATGCATCTGCATGTGATGCGTGCGATGAGCGCGGCAGAGACGGGTCTGGCGGTTGCCGAGCATCGCCTCAACGAAGCGTCATCGCGGTTTATTGTTGCTGAGAGTGATATGGACCCTGCGATGTCGTGGGCATTGTGGACCGGGAACGGGTCAGGTATCGGTGTTCACCAGGTGCTCCCGCCGACGATGGGGTATTCAGAGGCGGGGCTTCCAGGGGGGATTGCTGAGGCTCTTATTAATGTCCATTCAGCAGATGTCAACTTCATAACGGGTCTTGGATATCTCGAACTTCCTGAGATTCAAGCAGCTCCGGGCGGGGTCGATACAACGGTCTACGCCTCTTCAAACTGGGTGAATACTCCCGCGGTGATGATTGATGATTGGGATGTGGATACGATGAATAGCCCGCCGCCGGCGTTCCAGATCCGGTATGCTCCGCTGGTGGGTGGTCAGTTTATCCGCGTCATCGTCGAGGGCATTGTCTACGACTTGCAGCGGAATAGCCAGCCGATCCGGCGAACGATCATCCGAGATTTTCAGATTACCAAATCGGTCGACCAGGCTATCTTGGCGCACTCCAAAATCCTGATCGGGAAGAATGTGAACATCGAGGGCGACCTCGGGACACGGTTCGACGAGGTTGGCTTTAACTTTGGCGACCCGATCGTGATGCGTTCGGATTTTCATGGCCTCGATGCGGACCTGGATTCCAAGATCGAAGACTTCTGGGCATCACTGAGCGCGGCTGATGTCGATCATGACAATCGGCTCCGGATCGGGCACCCGATGGAGGGCGCGGGGATCCCGTCGGATGTTGATCTTGACGGCGATACCGTTCCTGATGGTGCGTTTCTTGACGCGACCGGTGACGGGTACCTTGATGAGTTCGATATCTTTATTCGGCATTACGATACCAATGGAGACAACAGGGTGACGCTGAGCACAGCTCTGATTACGGGAACGCCCGCCGAGACCGCGGGGGCGACACCTGAGTTTGAGAATATTGATGAGGACCTCGCGCTGCTGATGGATCTGGGACGGCCCGATCGCAACAAGAATGGCGTGTCAGGTTTTGTGGATGCCAATGGGAACGGGCGGTATGAACCCGCTGATGAGAACCCGGTTGACTATGACGATTTCCATAGTGTGTATTCGGATCTCGAACTTGGTTGGCGCGATGGGTACATTGATCTGATGGATGGGTATGCGAAGGTTGATGGATCATTGGTATTCAAGGTGGTGCTCTCAGACTGGGAAACCGAGCAGGGGCCGATCGAGGAACGCCTGCATGGGCCGATTATTCCGGGTGAAGATGACTCCCCGCTGGTATTTGGTGCCGATGACACGGTTCTTCCGGATATTAATGCCTCGAGCTTTGTAGGCACCGAGACGGCACTGATGGCCTCGGCTGACGGAGATGCATTTTGGCAGCAGGTGGCCGATCAGCTCGGTGTTGGCATTGGTTCGCTATCGACCTGGACGCTTGCCAATAATCCGGCTGACCCGACCGCGCCTGCGTTCTCGCCGGTGTACGACGATCTGGACTTTGATGGTCTCCCTGATAACAGTGCCGAGGCGTATTCGGAGCGTTCCCCGTTCAACTCACCTAGTTTTTCGGATGTCTACTGGCGTCCGGTGTTCTCCAATATGGTGTTCCGCAATGTTCAGATCCCGATGGGTCTAAATGGGTTGTTTAACGGTTGTACATTTGTCGGCGTGACCTATGTTCGGAGTTACGACGACAATTCCCATCCGTTGTGGCAGGAATACGGGCTCAATATGTTTGATGTCAGCGGTGATGTCATACCGAAGTACACACGCGATGTGTACGGTGATATCCCGAGCGAGGATGCGGCCAACTCGCCGCCGATGCTACCCGCGTCGGCGATCCCGCCCAATGAGTTTATTCTGATGATCCAATCGGGGTCTTCCCCGATTGATAAGGGTGATGTGCCTTTGAGTGAAATCGGTTCATACGGCGTTGCTTACAACACGCTCCTTGAGCCACTGGTGATCGGTGGGTTGCGTGTGATCGATACCAAGACACTCTCGAATAACATCCGCTTCCATGACGCGTTGTTTGTCGGGTCGATTGTTTCTGATACTCCTATTAACTACACGCAGATCCGCAACAAGATTCAGTTCACTGGTGCGACCAAGTTCACAACGGTTCATCCCGACGAACCGGGTAATCCGTTTTTGAATCCGGATTCGGGTGATATGGATGACATTCTGACGAGTTCGATGATGCTCCCGAACTATTCGGTTGATCTTGGTTCGTTTAACTCGCCGCCCGAGCAGGATGTTCGGCTCAACGGGGCAATCATCGCTGGGGTGCTTGATGCTCGAGGGAACACGGATATTAACGGTTCGCTGCTGCTGACCTTTGATCCAGAATACGGCGTGGCGCCTTTGATGGATGTCCTTGGGGCACCGGTCGGGAATCCGGCTGGATTCAATGCCTCTCTGGGTTACTTTGGCGGTCTTGATGGTGATTTCGAATCGATTGACCCAGAGACACTCCCGCTTGTTGGTGGTATTGCGATTGTCGGCTATGACACAACGGGTGATGGGCTGGCCGATGCACCGCATGATCAGCCTCAGCCGCCCGGGTCGACCCCGGTCCCATTCAATGGGTACGGGAAGATCAATATCCGGCATGACCCGAATATGCGGTTGCCATCGGGGCTGATGCTGCCGTTGTCTATGCCGCCGGTTGCGGGGACCTATCAGGAGGGTTCGATATGAGAAGCGTGCAACGGAGAGTGTGCGTCCAGTCGAGGGGCGGGTTTAGTTTGATCGAGGTCTTGATTGCGCTGGTGATCACTTCGACACTCCTGACAGCCACGATGGCGGCGCTGGATGCTTCGTTCAAATCCTACAAAATTACGACTGAGGGTGCTTCAACAAATGTTGTGGCCCGGATTGTGATGCAGCGTGTGACGACGATGGTTCGGACGGGCGAAAGTTTCGGGCCGTACCCGGCCAATGCGATCACCACGCCGAATATTGAATCAACCTGGATGGAGTTTATTTCGTTTAGAGATCCGATCTCGGGTGTACATCGTGTGACCAGGCTTGAGAGGCGTGATGGGGCTGTGGCTGGGACATTCGAGCTCTGGTATGTTGTGAGTACATTTACCAACGATGTATTTGATTCATCATCTGAGGCACCGCTGCTTATTGGGCTCAACAAGGTGCAGTTCGATATGGAATACGATGTTGGTCCTCAGCTCAAAAGGGTGACCATCGATCTCATCATCCAGCCTGACGATGTTCAGGATGTCGCGATCGGGTCCACATTGGAAGTGCCCACGATTCGGTTGGTGGCCAGTGCTTCTCCGAGGCAGTTCGACTGATCGCGATGGGTTGTTGATCAGGAGTCTTTGGCGTATCCGTTGGGGTTGGCTTTCTTCCAGTTGAATGCGGTCGAAACGATTTCGTCAATATCAGTAATCTTTGCATCCCAGCCCAGCGTGGACTGAATCCGCTCTGGGTTGTTGTACAGAGCGATGGCGTCGCCGGCTCTTCTGGGAGCGTCATGGACAGGGAAATCAACGCCAGAGACGCGTTTGACCGAATCGAGGATCTGGCGGACGGAGTAGCCCTTACCGATCCCGACATTGAAGGCCTGAACTTGTCCGGGTTTGGTGGTGTTCATTGCGTGGACATGGGCGTCGATCAGGTCTTCGACATGGACATAATCGCGGACGTTGGTGCCGTCGTCGGTTGGGTAGTCGGTGCCGAAGATGGAGAGGGATTCTCGTTTTCCCAGAGCCGCTTCGATGGCAACGGGGATGAGATGGGTCTCGGGGGTGTGGTCTTCTCCGAGCATCCCGGTGCGGTCTGAGCCGGCGACATTGAAGTAGCGGAGCATGGTGAGCGCGATGGGATTGTTGTCCATGTCGCGTTTGGTCGCGTAGTCCTTCAAAATATGTTCCATGTGGAGTTTGGTGTAGCCGTAGGGAGAAGTGGGGGACTGGGGGCAGGTCTCGGGGACCGGGATCATCCCCTCAGGCGGGTCGCCGTAGGTGGCGCAGGAGGACGAGAAAATGAAGCGGGCGATGCCCTTGCCGCTGTGGGCTTGGTCGCAGGCATCGAGGAGCCCGATTGCGCAGGCGATGTTGTTGCGGTAGTACCACAATGGGTCCTGGACGGATTCGCCGACATACGCGAGTGCCCCAAAGTGCATGACGGTGTCGAGGTCGTGGGTGTTGAGGGTCTCGAGGACGGCATTTGAGTCGCCAAGATCAGAATGGACGAAGTCGAAGGACTCCGGATGTGCGGATTTGAGCATATCCATAGGCTCTTGGTGCCCGCGATGGAGGTTGTCGAGGGCGACGATGTGGTGTCCGTCTCGCAGGAGCCTTTGACAGGCGTGTGAGCCGATGTATCCGGCTCCGCCGGTGACCAGAATTCGCATGAAAACCTCCGATGATCGTTCGCGGGATCGTATTCAGCTCGGATGGAGAATGTTCGGAACCTTGGTCCGAGATCGAGGATGATGAAATCCTGGCCCCCAAATCCGGTACAATGGACGTCGGACATCACTCTCAGGGTCAATGCAGGAGCACAGAGCCCATGGCGGATTCATTCGGATCAGACTTTAAACGATTCTTTGGCAAGGGGCTCGCGATCCTCCTGCCCACGGCCGTCACCCTCTGGCTGCTCTGGCAGGCGTTTGGGTTCATTTTCAATAATGTTGCCCAGCCGATCAACCGGGCAACCCAGATCGTCGTCATCTGGGGTGTCCCTCAGGTGCTCAGCGAAGAGAAACTCCCAGACTGGTTCAGTGTCACCGATGACGAACTCGTCCTGGAACGGTACAACCGTGAAGTGCCCGAATCGACCACCGACGCGACGCTCCGGCGCGAGATCCGCAGCGAATACCTGAGCGAGTTCTGGGCGAGCCATTGGTACCTGAATCTGACGGGCCTGGTCATTGCGATCATGCTGATCTACCTAGCTGGGGTGCTGCTGGGTAACATTGTCGGTAAAACGGTTTACAACTGGGTCGAGCACTTGATTACCCAAGTCCCAGGATTCAAGCAGATTTATCCCCATGTTAAACAGGTCGTGGACATGGTCCTCGGCGATCGCAAGCTTGCTTTCTCGCAGGTCGTTTTGGTGGAATACCCACGCGAGGGTGTCTGGACGGTCGGGTTCCTGACGGGCAACTCCATGAGAGAGATCGATCATCTCGCTGGTGGGACAGTGGTCTCGGTGTTTATTCCGACCTCGCCAACGCCGTTCACTGGATTCACGATCAATGTCCGCAAGGAGCAAGCGATCGAGATGAATATGACCATTGAAGAAGCATTGCGGTTTGTAGTGACCGCTGGGGTCCTTGCGCCCGATGACATGAAGAAACTGGAATCTAAATCAGTTCAGGTTCCCGTTGAGCCACCTGCGGTCGAGGATTAATACGAATCATTTTCCATAGGCTTGTAGCGTATGTAATCAAGCCCGATGTTGACACCGGCCATCAAACCGGTGTTGGCACCTTGGTAGATGGCTATCCCGTCATCAAAGAGTGCAAGGGCACTGCCGCCTTCATCACCTGCGACGGCAACCGCGTTGACTGAGCCTTCCATCTGGTTTTCCATGAACTTGGCGAGGGTGTACTTGTCCTCGATCACGACCAGCATCTTAAATCCCTGAACTCCCGCTTGGAGCCCGATGGATCCCGTATTTACCGCGGCCCATCCGATCTGCGAGCCGTCGGAGTTATTGAGCATCCCGCGTCCGAACTTTCCGCCGCCGAAGATGATCCCGAACTGGCCCACCTTCGGGAAGATGACGTAGGCTTCGGCCTCATCAATCTGATCATCAAGCCCGCGGACATTGCTGTGGAACCACGCCAGTGCGGCGTCGGCTTCGCTGATAAACGATTGGGTATCTCTTGGTGCGGGTGAAGTTGAACACCCGCCGGCAATGAACAAGACAGCCCCTGTGAGCAACAGAGTGGTGGTTCTGAGAATGTTGAGCGTGCTGATGTGTGCCATGGGTATCCCTTCCAGTGCTTGTTCGTGTGTCCAGGTAGGACCGTGTTCTATGTCATACTACCAGATATGCGCGATGATCGTCTCTCGCGTATGATCCCGCGCCGAAATGACCTAAAGACAAGGATAATGCTGTGAATCAACCCATCGACCTTCGATCAGATACAGTTACTCGACCGACGCCAGCGATGCGCCAAGCGATGGCCGAAGCAGAGGTCGGTGATGATGTCATGCGGGCCGATCCAACGGTGATCGCGCTCGAAGAACGGGTTGCTGGGATGTTCGGGAAAGCGGCGGCGATGTTTACACCATCTGGTACGATGGCGAACCTGCTGGCGATATTGTCGCAGACTTCATCCGGTGACGAAATCCTGACGCACCGTGAGAGTCATATTTTTTATTATGAAGCGGGCGGGTACGCGTCGGTTGCGGGGTGCAGTATCAAGTTTGTCGATGATACCGATGCACCCAAGCGTGGGCTCCTGACCGCCCAATCACTCCGCAATGCGATCCGTCCGTCCGATGTTCACTTTCCGAGTCCTCAGTTGTTCACGATCGAAAATACACACAACCGTGGTGGCGGGGTGGTGTGGCCTATTGAGCTACTCCGAGAAACCTGTATTTCTGCGAAAGAGGCGGGGCTGCGGGTGCATACAGATGGTGCTCGGATCTGGAACGCGTCGGTCGCTCAGGGGATTGAGTGCCAAGAACTCGCGGCTCATACCGATACCATCTCCGCTTGCCTGAGCAAGGGGCTGGGGTGTCCTGTCGGGTCACTGCTTGCGGGAGATCAAGAAACCATTGATAGAGCAAGGCACAAACGCAAGATGCTTGGTGGGGGGATGCGGCAAGCCGGGGTTCTGGCGGCGGCGGGGTTGTATGCGCTCGACCATCACTTTGATCGGCTCGCAGAGGATCATGCAAGAGCCAAAAAAATGGCCTATGACCTTGCCGAGCTTCCGATGTTTGATTTTGAGCCATCAACGGTCGAAACGAACCTGGTGTACGCCAAGCTTTCCGATGAAGCGATCCGAGAGGTTGGCGATGCGTTTGTGTGGGAGGGGAAACTGGGAAAGATCGGAGTGCAGTGCTATGCCGAGAGCGCGGGGACGCTTCGGTTTGTAACGCACCTGGATTTAGATGACTCGATGATAATCGAGGCTGTGGGGCGTATCAGATCGATTTAGCGAGTTTTCTTTCTGTCAGTGCTGGCCGATTCGTTGTAAAAATAGAACAAGGATCAACATAAATGCTGATCCTTGTAGCTTGATTCATCATGTTTCCAGAGGATGAAAATGGGCCTGGACAGACTCGAACACTCCCCTCTAGCGGCTTAGAAACGCCGATTTCAGACACACGCGGCGCAAAATGCGTCGCACTTCCCAACGATTCGGCCCCAATCGACCACCAACTCCAACGGCTGATCGGTGCATGGGCATCCCTGAACCAAGCCGCTCGAGAGCAAATCGAACAAATCATCGAAGCCGCCGGCGGCGATCTATCCACAATCACCACAACGGAGGGAGCCACCTGCAAAGACTGAGGCGGTCGGGTTTGCACGCCCGCATGGATTGACATTTCGCAAAGCCGCACTCCCCGGCAATGCGTGTTGAACTTTGGGAGATACCAATCGCAGGGGATCGACGACGACGCACTGTCCCCGAGTCTCGGATTATTACCGGGGCCAGATTGACGGCAGGGTGCGACCCATCAATGCCGGCGAAAACATGATGGGCGGGAACCGACGGCTGGCTCCGGGAGGGCAGACGCTCTCTAACGCACCGATCCGCTAGGGGTCGGTGCGCTCAAACTTCACCAGGAGAACAGGAAACACAAAAGATCAGCGCATATGAAGTATGAAAAACAGTAAAAAGCCGTTTTTGGCCGACATTGCGTCAACTCTCAATGCACCTAATCTGAGGAAAAGACCATGAAAACCGATCGTGATCCAAGGGTCAGATTCACACAAGGCAACACCGGCGGCCCCGGAAACCCCCACGCGGGGCAAGTTTCCCAGCTCCGAGCCGCGATCCTTGAGGCCGTCAGTGCCGAGGATGTTGCTGCGATCATCGAGCAGCTGATACACAAAGCCCGCAAGGGCGATCTAGCTGCCTCCCGAGAGATACGGATCGAACAGTGGGCAAGTCTGTCCAGAGCAACCTCCTCGAACGCGTCGAGGCCCTGGAGGCGATTGCAGCGCAGGTGGAAGCGGTGGGGGTTGGGGGCAATCATGAATCTTGAACGCCGGCTCAGAGAACTAGAGCAATCCCTCAGCCCATTCGGCACCGATGCAGGCGGCCCATGCGATGCGTGTGGTGCCCCCAGCACGCTCGTACGCCGGGGCTTGTGGTTTGTCGATGAGAGCGATGAACGAGCATGTGAGGGATGTGGGCGGCGTCTAGACCCCGATACAGGGCGGCCCATGATCGTCAAAACCATTGTGAAGTTTACTGTTGCCATCCCCCCACCGGGCTGGGTTCATCGGGAGTACTGCCCGTCAGCAAACGGGGAGGATTGAAGCGGTTTGGTATGTTCAATGCACGAACCTGCCTATCTGGTCATGAGCCGAAAGTCATCAGAGGCTTTCCCCACTTCTCTGTTATCTCCAAAACTTCCGTAGAATCCCGCAAACTAAGAATAACACCACCGAGTTCTCTCAGTGGGACGAATCGTTTACAGTGGAGTCGATAGCGTTTGCAGCCGGTCGGCGTATAGAGGTCACGCAACCATTTTCGAAAAATCAACAGAGACATTTTTCTGAGGGTGCTTCAAAACCTGAGACGGGGGCAAATCCGACACGTTGGTTATGTGCTGCTAGGCTCCTATGCGGGGGATCAGCAGTTTGTTGTGGCATCGAACCAACGATCACAGTGACACGACAATCCGCACACGGTGATCAAACTCTACCTGCTTGAGATTAAAATAAGTGAGCGTAGGAGATCCGCATGAATGATCACCCAAATGAGGAAAACGGAAGGATACAAACTCGCTAGCCTCCTACTCTTGCCCTTCCGCACCATGTTGCATTCTACGAATCTGTCAGAGTTGGCCATTGATATGGAAGGGGTGTTACGCATGTCATTTTCAACAGAGTTCATTTGGGGTGTTGCTTCGGCGGCGTATCAGATTGAGGGCGCTGCCAAGGTCGAGGGGCGTGGGGCGAGTATCTGGGATGAGTTTTGTGATACGCCTGGGAAGGTGTTCGGTGGACACACCGGGGAGATTGCTTGCGGGGCCTACGAGAGGATTGATGAAGATGTCGCGCTCATGAGCCAACTTGGCACCAACGGATACCGCTTCTCAATCTCTTGGTCCCGCCTCTTCCCCGAAGGGATCGGCGTGCCCAACGAGCAAGGCTTTGCGTATTACGATCGGCTCATCGATGCGATGCTTGCCCGCGGGATCGAGCCCTGGATCACGCTCTATCACTGGGATCTCCCGCTGGCGCTCCATCAAGAGGGCGGCTGGCTGAACCCCCGCTGTCCCGGGTGGTTTGAGGAGTACACGCGCGCTGTTGTCGAGCGGTATTCAGACCGGGTCACGCACTGGTTCACGCTCAACGAGCCTCAGATATTTCTCGGGCATGGCTACAAGGACGGCAAGGATGCGCCGGGTCTTCAACTCAGCCGAAAGGAAGTCCTGCTCGCAACCCACCACGCGCTCCTAGCCCACGGCCGAGCGGTCAAGATGATCCGCCAGCACGCCAAGGCCACGCCGGTCATCGGTTTCGCGCCCGTTGGCGGGCTCCATACGCCGGAATCGGATTCCCCCGAAGATCTCAATGCCGCTCGGGAAGCGACCTTCCTGGTCAACGAGCAGGACTGGGCGTTCAACTACGCGTGGTACTGCGATCCGGTCTTCCTGGGACACTACCCCGAGCAGGGGCTCGAACTCTTCGGAGATGATGTCCCGCACTACACACCAGAGGACATGGAACTGATCAATCAACCGCTCGATATGTGCGGTGTCAACATCTACACCGCCGGAATTGTGCGTGCCGGCGAGGATGGGAAGCCTGAGGCGGTGCCGAGTGTGACGGGGTATCCCATGACCATGTTTAAATGGACGATCAATCCAAAGTCACTCTACTTCGGCCCAAAGTTCCTCCAAGAACGCTACGGGCTCCCGATAGTGATCACCGAGAACGGGCTGGCCTCGATGGACTGGGTGCACGCCGATGGGAAGATTCACGACACCGGACGGATCGACTATCTGACCCGGTATCTGACCGAACTCCGGAGAGCATGCGCTGATGGGGTGGACATCCGTGGGTACTTCCAGTGGTCGATCATGGACAACTTCGAGTGGGCCCAGGGGTATTCACAGCGGTTTGGTTTGGTCTACATCGATTACCAAACGCTCAAGCGAACCCCCAAAGATTCCTTTGAATGGTACCGCCGGGTGATCGAGACCAACGGCGAGCAGTTTTTGTTCGCAGAATAATCGGGTCTCGGGGCTCGGCGGTAAAAAAAGGGCGAAAATATGGATTTATGGCTTGATTTGACAATGAAAACCTTTACATTATAGACGGACTCGAACGAATACCACTACGGAGAACAGAGATGTTAAACAGAACTCAGAGTGTGTTGGTGCCGACGATCGTCGCGCTGGTCTCGCTCAGCGCGCACGCGATCGCCAATGATGACGCAAACCTGCTCTCCAATGCTGGGTTCGAGGATCCCAATCCGGCGTTCCCTTCGCTCCCGATCGGTTGGAACGGGTTCAATGTTGATCCCAGTGACTATGTGGACATCAACGACCCCGGTGCCTTTGTGCGCACCGGCAACAACTCGATCAGGCTCCGTCCAGCGAGCGGGGAGGGCGACCGGTTCCAGGGCTGGACAACCAATCTCTTCCGTCCAGATGGGAGTGATTTGTTTGATCCGGACTATGTCTATCTCGGCGGGGATGTGACGGTCTCGGGGTTCTACCTCGTTCCCAGCGGTGAGGTACTCCAGGACACGGTGGTCGGGATGAAACTCGAGTTCCGTCGCGAGCCACCGAACTTCTCGATCTGGGGATCCTTCGAGTTCGCGTTCCCTGAGAACTCGACGAGCGGGGCGTGGATGCCGTTCTCGTTTACGGTCACCGACGAGATGATCCAGGCCGTGGGAGACTTCCCGCCGGATCCGACGAGTGTGACTGTCCTCCCGTTCCGGTTCTTTGGCGGAGTCTTTGGCGAGGACACATCCCCGACGGGAACGGTTTATATGGATGACCTGTGCATTGTTCAGGACTTTGGCGGCGGTTGCCCAGCGGACTTTACCGACGATGGCGTGCTGGATTTCTTTGATATCTCCGCGTTCCTGACCCTGTTCACGAATCAAGATCCGGCATCGGATATGAACAACGACGGAGCCTTTGACTTCTTCGATATCTCCGCATTCCTGACCGCGTTTAGCGAAGGCTGCCCATGATCCGCCCTCGGGCCGAGGTTTCAAGCTGAGTATTTCGAAGGCCCCGCGCTCGGCGCGGGGCCTTTTCATTTCTCTCAACCAATAGTTGAACCAACACAGCAGGCCTATCCCGATGGGAGTAGTCTGGAGACACCATGGCTCAGGGATCCGAGCATCATAAGACCGCCGCGCGAGATCGAATCCCCTGGGTGCAACTGATCGCCTATGGGATGGGCGGGTTTGTGCCCATCGCGTTGTTCAACTCGGTCGGTCAGCTTTCGGGGCTGATCCTCAATGTCGGGCTCGGGATCAGCGCGATCCTGGTGGGTGTTGCTCAGATGGTGCCCCGCTTCTGGGACGCGATCACGGACCCCATCATGGGGCACATCTCCGACAACACGCGCGGGCGGTGGGGCAGGCGGCGTCCGTACATCTTCATTGGCGGGCTCTTGGTATCCGTCTCGTTTGTGGCGATGTGGTCGGTGCCACGCGATTGGACCGGTCCGGAGCAGTTCTGGTATTTCCTGAGCATGTCGCTGGTGTTCTACACCGCCGTCACGATGTTCGAGATCCCGCACGGGGCGCTCGGGATGGAGATGACCGATGATTATCACGAACGGACGCGGCTCTTTAGCGCCAAGAGCCTGATCGGGAATATCGGCGCGATCATCACGCCATGGTTTTATGCGATGTCGCACTGGGACATCTTCAAGGCCGGCGGCGATGAGGTCGACGGGATGCGCCGTGTCTCGTATGTCGCAGCGGCGATGGTCCTCGTCCCCGCCTTCGCGTGCGCGTTTTTGTGCAAGGAACGCCATATCAAGCAGGTCAACAGGCAGGACCGCGAGCCGCTGCTGGTGAGCCTGCGCCGGACGGGATCCAACCGGACATTCCTGATCCTGGTCGGGATCGTGTTCTCGACGGTGATGGGGTTCAACCTGGTCAACGGGATCGCCAACTACATCGCGATCTACTACCTTTACGGCGGGGACAACGACACCGCATCGACGCTGCTTGGCTACAACGGCACGGCGTGGGCGGTCACCTCGGTCGCCGCGGTGTTCCCGCTGATGTTTATGAGCAGGCGGATCGGCAAGAGCCGGACGATGACGACCGCGATCCTTTTGATGGCCGGTGCGCAGCTTCTCAAGATCGTGTGCTACAACCCGTCGATGCCCTACCTCACGATGATCCCGACGGTCATGCTCGCCGCCGGGATGCTGATGTTCTTTACGCTCGCAAGCGCCATGGTCGCCGATGTGTGCGACGAGGACGAACTCAACACCGGGACCCGCAGCGAGGGCTCGTATTACTCGGTGTTCTGGTGGTTCATGAAGATGGGCATGGCCGTCGCGTACCTGGCCGCGGGCATCATCATCGAGCTCACCGGGTTCGATCAGTCGATCGATCTCCAGTCCGATCGCACGCTGCTGCTGCTCCGGATTTTCGAGATCGGATTGCCGATCGGTCTCTGCGGCGTATCGCTGATTCTTGTGCGGTACTACCCCCTGACCGAAGCGCGTGCCTATGAGATCAAGAACGAGTTGGACAAGCGAAGAGAGGCCGAGTCTTCAGCCTGAGGAAACGGCCAGGCCGGTATTCATCAGGCACAGATAGCCCGCAGTGGGGGTCATAAGATGACATACAAAGCCAGGCTCGGACTGAAGAGCCCGAGAGTAGTCTTTCATAGCTGTGCAAGAATCAGGCGAGATTAACCGCCCGCACCGACCTGTTCTTTCATCGCGTTGATCCGGTTGACGGTCTCGGTCCAGTCGTCTTTGTCGACCAGCACCCCGGTCAGTCGACCCTCTGAGAACTTGCTTGGGATACCGCTTCCGGGGTCGATCGTCCCTTCGGAGAGCAGGAGCAGACGCTCGAACTGACCGCGGTTCATCGTCCATTCGTCGCCGGTCTCGGTATCACGGATGGTCACGGTTTGCGAGCGGCGCTCGATGCTGTCGGGTGATTTATTCGAGCTGGATCGGAGCCCGAAGAAGATCGCCCCGACGACCGCGACGAGCGCGATTGTCCTGCCGATGATCGGTTTCTCATTGAGTGTTGCGCGTAATCCCATGGTGTGGTGGCTCCATCGTTAATCGTTTGCGGGATAGAAATGGCCCCAGTTCCAGAAGTTTGGAGCCGAGTTGTAGCGATCGCGTTTGAGGATATACTCCGCCTCGGACATCTGCTGCACGCGCAGGTCACCGCGGAGGATGTTGCTTGCGCCAGACGAGTTGAGCCCGAGCTCATCGGAAGTTGCGGCGGATCGGTGTCTCGGGATCCAGTCAACGGCATCGATGGCGATGACCAGTTCTTCTGGGTGCGAGATACGACGGAGGCGCATCCCGGAGACCCCATAGTTCCGATCCGTATCCGACGGGGGAGAATCATTGAACCAGTATTCGGTGTATTCCACGAACCCGTCGGAGTTGTAATCGAGGGCTTGAACACGCCCACCAAACTCCATCTCCAGGCGTGTCTGTTGATCGAGTACCGATGAGGCTCCGCGTGCCGATGGGCAGACGAATGTCTCCTGATTCTGGCCCCCGAGAAATGGCTCAAGAGTACGCATCGTATTCCATCGCTGGGCCCGGAAGTCATGATTCCCGGTGACCGGGTTGACCTCCTTGCCGGGCATGAAGGGGAACATGTCGATCTCTGATGGGTCGGTCTGCTCGTCAAAGTACATCTGGAGACCGATCCCGATCTGTCTGAGATTGTTCTGGCAGATGATGTTCCGAGCAGAATCCCGCGCCTTGCCCAGCGATGGCAACAGGATGCCGATGAGCAGGGCAATAATTGCGATTACGACAAGCAGTTCTATGAGCGTGAATGCTCGGCGCGGGGACAGATGCTTGTGGTTGCCGGAACGAGGGGCAATCGTGCGTTCCGATGTCATCATGTCTGACTCCTCTCGCGTTTGGCAACGCAGATTTCTGGGATTGGTTGGTTTGCTGGTTCCCATCGGGCATGAACCTCGGTATTCACCCCGATCGGGATCATGGGTTCTGTCAGTGTGTTTGAATCGAGTTCTTTGCCATCGATACTCAGGACGCATCGGTGACCCGGCTGATATTCTGCGGCATCAAATACGATGGTGATATCACGCCCGCGCCATCGGCGCACAGCACGCACAGCCCCGAGCTGGGGCATCGGGCACGGATCGATCGTCAGTCCATCCCAGTCGGCACGGGCTCCGATGATGTGCTCGATGCTGATCCGGTTGAGCCACGCCGCTGAACCCGTGTACCAGGTCCATCCGGCCTTCCCTGGATTGGGCGAGAGCGGGCCGTCTACATTGCCGGGCAGGCAGTACGGCTCAGCGGCGTAGGCGTCGGTGTTCGCGCTCCGCTGCGGAGGTGAAATCGAGTCCCAGATCGAAGCGACGGCGTCGACATCGCGCCGCTGAGCGGCCGCGGCAAGGGCCCATGTCGCCGCGTGCATGTAGACCCCGCCGTTCTCACGCGAGCCCGGTGCGTACCGCGAGAGATACCCGATGGCAGGATCGGGGATTGTGTACGCGGGCGCAAGCAAGAGCGGGCCGTAAGGAGTGAGCAACTGATCTTGCACGGAGTTCCAGGCCTGGTCGCGTTGGTCTATGCTCCCCGCGCCTGCGAAGATCGCCCATGTCTGCGCGTTGAGAAAGATCTTCCCTTCGAGTGAATCTTTCGATCCAACCCATCGCCCAGACGCATCGGTCGCGCGCCGGAACCATTCCCCATCCCAAGCATGATCAAGGGCGGCCTGATGCAAAGATTCGCGGGCGATCGCGTAGTTCTTGGGTGTTTGGTCATCCCCAGAGAGTGAGAGTGCCTTCCCGAAGTCTTCGAGAATCATCATCAGAAAGAACGCGACCCACACCGATTCTCCGGTGCCTTCTCCGCCGAGTGCCGACAGCCCGTCATTCCAGTCGTTGTCCCCGATCAATGGCAGCCCCCGCCCGCTCAGGCGAGACAGCGCGCGAGTGATTGATCGCTTGGCGTGCTCACCCAGCGGCGTCGGTGTTTCGTCATCCACGAAACGGACCTTGGTATCGAGGATGCCGACATCGACGGTCTCCCGGATATACGAGGCGATGATGAACGGCAGCCAGAGATAATCATCACTGCATTCATCATGCAGCCCGGTCTCGGTCAGCGGGTTCCACCAGTGGTACACACTCCCGTCGGCAAACTGGTGGGCCGCGTGCAGCAGGATCTGGTCCCGGCATCGCTCCGGCTCACGGTGCAACCATATCTGGCTGTCCTGGAGCTGGTCACGGAATCCGTACGCGCCGGACTGCTGGTAATACCCGCTCCGCGCCCAGAGCCGGGCGCTGATCGCTTGGTACGGAAGCCAATGATTGTTGAGCAGATCAAAGTCTTGGCTCGCGGTCTCAACGGTGGTTGGGGAGAGCCGCTCTGTCCATCCATTTGCTGAGGCGTCCATCGCCTTGGCCACCGATTCCAGATCAGAGAACTTGTCAAATATGGTATCGAGTGATTCATTGTCCTCAGCAATCGCGAGCACAAAGGTCCACACCACGCTCTGGCCGGGCTGGAGTGTTATGTCAGCCCCGATCCCCGCGCAGGCATCGGCGAACCGACCAAACGAGGCAACGCACTCGCCGGTCATCGCGATTGGATTTCGCTGGTCGCCATGGCGGCCAATGAATGCCTCGGTATCAGCCGTGGCCCATCCACTGTCCTGCTCACCGTCCTGTTCTCCCTTGGGCATCGCAAACCCTGCGATGTAAGGCCAGGGTCTATTCCAATGGTCTTCAGGCGTGCCGAACGGCGCATTCCATACATTCTTGGTGGCGATCACCGCGTTGCGTGCCGCGTCAAAGCGGGTGGTGAAGAAGAGCCGATGAAACTCGCGGGTGGAGTCGGGTGCCGCGTCGCAGCACCACTGAAAGAACGCCCCGGCCCGTAGTTTCCGGGTGCGATCAGAGTCGTTCGTGATTTTCAGGGTCCAGAGTTCAGCCTGGTCATCGGGCGCGACCCCGAGCGTCCATTCCGAGGTAATGCCGTGCGCCGATGATTTGAAGGTGGTGCTCCCCGCCCGGTGCGTGCAACTGAAGCTGTCAAACTTGGTTCTGCAAGGGTGCGGCGCGACCGACCAGACCTCATCGGGGCTCTCAAGATCCGAAAGATAGATGCAGCGCCCGCGGTCATCGCGGATATGGTCCATCGACCAGCGCGTCAGCACATTGAGCTGGCAGTGGTCGAGCCACGAGAATCCCGAGCCGTTCTGGCTGACCACAAACCCGTACCGTCCGTTGCTGACAACATTTGCCCAGGGCCTGGGGGTTGCAGGATCCGTGATCTCATACGCGGTCCCGTTCTCGATGAAGCGTCCATACTTGTTCCGGAGCGTCATGCTCATACCTCGTTTTCATGCTGTTTTCATCGAGAAAACTGTGGTTTTGGAATGGTAGAAACACCGGTTGGGGTGTTTCTACCGGAAGATCGGAGGATTGATCCGTTCCCGGACCTTCAGTTATCGTCGGCGACGGGTCGCACCGATACCTGCGAGTGCGAGCAGACCAATCGATCCCGGAGTGGGCACCGAAGTAGTGATATTGCCGAAGTTGATGTCAACCACCGCGTCTGAGGCTGGCAGGTTGATCTGGGCACCAACGCCGGTGAACATGTCAAAGAAGCTGGGGATTCCACCCTCGGTAGTTGTGAAATCGATCTCACCACTGGAGACCCATCCGCTTCCTGTGGTCATGTTGTTGTACATGTACTCCATAGTTGACGGGGCACCAACATTCTCGCCATCACCGGGACGGTGGACCATGCGGAGGCCAAGCTCATCACCGATGTTGTAAAGGCCGGCACCGAATGAGTGGAACGGGAGGACCGAACCAAATGCAGCGATTTCGCCGTTCCAAGTCAAGGCACCGAAGAGCCCAAATCCGAAGAGATCGGCTTGGAAACCCGCCTCGACATTATCAACACCGGAAGCCTCATTGATCTGCATGGTCATCTGCATGTCCCAGCCGTCGCCATAATCGAAGTCAACCTTGTTGTTGGCCGCATCGCCAAACCAAGCGGAATGCCGGTTGGCGAATCCACCCGTGCCATAGTTGTCTTCGTGAATGGAAACATTGCTCCCGGCAGCGTTGTAGCTGCTTGAGTACACCAGATTACTACTGGCGAAGTCATTGAACAATCTTGTGTTATCCACGATGCTGGCGATATCAGTCACGGAAGCACCGGCCAATGTGCCTGCGCATGCCAAGAGTCCGATCCCCATTGTGGCTTTGATTTTCATATCTCTCTCCTTGTACATTAAAGATGCCGAAAAATCCAAAGGCAGGTACGATCCCACACGGGGTCAGACTTTAGTCCACCTTATGAAAACGGTTACATCTTGATCGAAATCGGGTTTCATTTCAAGGGCAATTGTCGATGTTTTCAATAAAAACACCAAATAACGCTTGGTATGGGCAAACAGTACCCTATCCGAGGTTTCAAACCCAACGCTAAAGACCCAAACCGCTGACACCTTCTTGCACAAAATCGTGTGACATAAAGAGGTTCCAGATCAGGCCGGTCTGTGCATTTTCGATCCCCAAGATCAATGGTCCTTGACTAATGGCAACAAAGTCCTCCGCGACCCAATCGGTGTGTCCGTCCTGATTGAGCCTAAATGCATCGGCAAAGCCCCATCCGCCCGGAAATCCGCCGCGCCATACGCCGGGGGTGCCGTCTGGGGCCATCGTCCGCCGGGCGAGCCGGAGTGCGGTGACTGCCAACTCGGGCTCGAACATAATTGATGCCCCCGCGGCGTAGGGCGCAATGATCCCATTGCCCCAGTTGTCTTGGGGCATATAGGTCGAAAAATCGCGTTGTGGCAACGCCCCGATCATCGTGACCGGTGTGGGGAACTGCCCTGAAACCAAGTAGCCGTCGGGTGCATCGCTTGCGGAGAACCCCCAAGCATCGGGTCCCAGTGTTGGCAGATTTTCTGGATTCTCGATCGCGCGGTCACGGTGAAGATTGACGGTTCGGCGGGCGTTTTCCCACCAATCGACGCTGGCGCGCTGGGTCATGTGGTGGGCTTGGGGGTTGTCAGGACGGAGGGCCGAGTAGTCAATGAAGCAGTGGGCAAAGAACGAGGTAAATAGGGCTCCGGAGTATGGGAACCAGACGAGGTGTCCCTGTCCCTCGTGCCATCCGAGTTGTCTGCGCAAACCCCAGTACACTTCAGGCGAGATGCGAAACTCGGGGTTCGGAGCGCAGGCACCAATCAGCGTGACCAATCGGTGTTCATCGCCGCTATCGAGCCAAAAATAGGGTAATAGTGCACCTTCGCTGGTGGGCTCTTTATCTGAAGTGGGTTTCCAGCCCAAGCTCAGAAAGGACCCTGGAGGAGATTCGCTGCCTGGCTCTGCGAGGAAAAATGACCAGTCTGCTTGGGCGAAGAGGCGGTCTGCTATGGCCTGGATCTCGCCTCCGAAGTACTCGCCGGCAACGAGCATGCCTGAGAAGAGGAGTGCGGAGTCCACCGTGCTGACCACCAGTTCACGCCCTACCCTCCGCGCTGAAGCGTCGTGGGGGTTGATGAAGTGATAAAACAAGCCCGCTTTGCGATTGCTCGGGGCGTTCTCCAGAGCCTCAAGAATCTGCAGTGCCCTGATTTCACCTTGTTCTTTGGTGATCCAGTTGTGCTCGACCCCAATGGGAAGGGCAGCGAGTTGGAACCCGACGCCGGCGGTGCTGATGACATCGCTGCTGGACCGGTCGTACACCATCCCAGTCTCCGGGCTCACCGCAGTCCAAAAATACTCGAAGGTTGCGTGCTGGATCTCGTCGAGGAGTTGGGTGTCGGCGTTATTAAACGAGAACGGTGGGCGAGGAGTCCCCTCAGGGGAGGAGATGATGATGGTTTTGGCATGAACTTTGAGAGGATCGGGCAAAATCTGCGGCTGAGATTTGCCGCACCCGATAACGGCTAGGATCACTGGAACCGAGCATGAGAGGGTGAATTGTCTTTGTGTAATCGTTTTCATATGCTAGTATGGTGCCACATGAAGAGCCAAGAAGCAAGTGGAAACAAGCATTCGGGCGCGGTTTCGATCCGTAGCGTTGCTGATCGCGCTGGCGTGTCTATCGCGACCGTGAGCCGGGTGCTCAACAATCCCGGGAAGGTTTCTTCAGAGACCGCAGATCGGGTCCGGGCGGCGGTTCAGGACCTTCAATACCGGCCAAATCTCTTCGCCAAGGGGCTTTTGACCAAACGGAGCAGGGTCATCGGGGTGTCGCTCCCGGATATCCACGGCGAGTTCTATTCGGAGCTGATGGGCGCGATGGACGATCGGGCGTGCGAGCTGGGGTATCACCTCTTGGTGAGTTCCAACGCCCACAGGATCGAGAGCAGGCCCGAAAACGGCTTTGCGCTCGATCTCGTCGACGGGCTCATTGTGATGCTCACCGAACGGAGCGGCGTTGATATTGATGGGATCAGCAAACTCCGGCACCCCGCTGTGGTGATCGGGTTCGATGAACCCGGCCTCGATGTCGAAACCATTGTTGTTGATAATAGAACGGGCGCTCAGCGTGCTGTCGAGCAACTGCTCGAAGGTACCAGCCCGGATCGTTGTTACTTTGTCGGCTCGCATCGTGGGAATATTGACTCTGATGAGCGGCTCGCGGCGTTCTGCGATGTGCTCCGCAAGCATGGGCACGATCCTCGCGCCGATCAGATTGCCAGGCGGGAGTTCTCGTTTGACTGGGGCTGGGAATGGGCGGAGTCGATGCTCGATGAAGGGCGACTCGAAAATACCGCGGTCTTTGCGGCCAATGACGAGATCGCCATCGGGATTGCAAATGCGGCACGGGATCACGGCATCGAGTTACCAAGCGAACTGAGGCTCGTTGGGTTCGATGATTCGCGCCTCTGCCGGTTGCTCCGCCCGCGGCTCTCGTCGGTCCGGATGCCGGTACGGGAGATCGGCTATGCAGCCGTCGAAGCGGTTATTCGGCGGATCGAAGAGCCTGAGAGCGCCTCGATGCACTCGCGGCTTGCAACGGTCTTTGTGCAACGCGAGTCGAGCGGATTGCCCGGGAGTTTGTAAACGCTTTGGAGAAGAGTATGCGGATTTCTATATCATCTCGTACGATTCGGCCCCTGGTCACGGGGGTGTTCTCTGCGCTGATCTGCACACAAAGCTGCTTTGCGAATCCGGATCTGACCCCCTGGGCGAGCGAGTCCGCAGCCGTCTCCGGTTCTGTCTCAGCGGCGGAACTCAGCGGCTGGTACAGCGTGGGCGAGACCACTCACGACACGGTCGAGATCCGGGATGTACGCCAAACCCTGCAGCACATGATCACCCGTCAGGACATCGAATCACTCGCCCCGTGGATGACACTGGATTCGAGTGATGACGGCCCCAGGGCGATGGCGTGGACCGATTCTGGACGCAGCCTGTTCATCGTCGTCACCGATGACTCGGTGAGCCCCGACGGGCTCGGGTCCGATGTCGTGCTGCGGTACGACACAACGACGGAGTCGCTCTCCCTCTTCGCACGCGCGACGATCGGGATCGGTTCAGGGCAAGGGCCTGCGGCGATGCATTACAAGGGGGAGTTGTGGGTTACGACACAATCGGGGAGCATCCGGGTCTACTTTGCGGATCGGGATGACACCAGCGGCTCGTTGCACTATGAATGGGCGCTACCGGGCGGCGAATCGGCGCGGGGAATAGCACTTGCCAGATCGCTTGATCTTGCGTTTGTGGTCAGTGAGACGGATCTTTACCGGGTTGATCTCACCCAAGCATTTGCAGCCGCCGAGCTCGTTGGTCCGGTGACGCGGGGTTCGGGGGTGGCGTACAGCGATCATTTCGGTCAGCCATGGCACGAGGGCGCGTATGTTATTGAGGGTGCCGGCGGAGGGGAGGATGCCCGCGTGCTGCAGGTCCCACGGTTCCAGGCAATCGGGCTTCTTCCGTATGTGCCGCTGGAATACTTGCAATCGCCGGTTGAGATTTTCGACATCGCGAGTACGCCTTGCGGCGGGATGCTGATCGGGGGGGCTGATGGCCCGCAAGTTCTCCGGGAAACCGAAGATACGCGGCTCAATTATGAAGCATGGCTCCAAGACGAGTTCGACCAGGTGGTGACCTTTGCTCAGGGATTGGTTGCTCCCGACGGGGAGCCCGCGGGGTGGGTCATTGATGCGGATGTCGCTTCCGGCGGATCACGCTTTCATCCCCCAAGCCCCGACGGTGCGGCGTGGGTGGTGATGCTCCATGTCGCCAAGGACCACATTGCTGGTGATCAGGGTTCCAAGCCCATTGTCCGGGATATTCTCCAGCGATACGCGGGTCTGATGCCCGATGGGATCGTGCCGCAGCTCACAAGCGATGGGATCATGAGGCATTGGTACGATCCATGGACAGGCAATGTAAAGCCTGGATGGAGCACCGAGTACGCGACGCTGAGCACCATGCTCTTGGTGATGTCCGCGGATCGTGCACGCCGGCTTTATTCGGATGATCCGGTGATCGTTGATTCTGCGGATGCGATCATCAACCGCGTCCAGAACTGGGAAAGTTACATCCAGCCCGGCTCACACGCGATGTATTTCAAAGCACTCGAATCAGGCGGTCCTGACTTCGGCTCGCTGAGCGGTCCGTTTCACGAGGGCGTGATCTTTATCGAGCAGGCGTCGGTCTACGGCTCAAGCGTTGGGGATCTTGATTTCTGGCTCGACCGCTCCCAGCTCCCCGAATCAGAATATGTGCAGGGTTTCCCTATGACGAGCAACTGGCCGGGGAATCATCTGCCGGCGTTCGTGTCGCTCTACCCGTGGATCGCGCAGGACCCGATGCGTTCGGATCCATCGTGGGAATCTCATGTCCGGAACCTGCTCGCGTCCAACGGGGCCTGGACCGATGACAACGGGCCGGACTTCATGACGGTGTTCAGCGCGGGGACGACCCGGTCAGACTGGGGCGGGTACCACGCCGATTCGCTCTCGAACCATCCGGGTGATGTCACCACTTTCACTTCGCTGATGGGGTTTTCATCGCTCGGGGAGACCGCTCCGAGTGTGGGCGCGTACCACGCGTACCGGCACGGGGCAAGGCAGGACTTCGCATCGGGGGCCTCGATGCTGTTCCGCAGATCCAATATTGATCCCGGCTTCTCTCCGAATGATGCGGGGTTGTCTGATGTGGTGATCGGGGCGTTGGGGTTAGCCGAACTCCTTAAGCCGGGGACTGCTGATGCGGTGCTCGCGGTGTCGTATCAACGCCTATGCCCTGCGGACCTAACCGGCGACGATGTGCTGGATTTCTTTGATATCTCTGCGTTCCTGACCGTATTCGGTGCTGGCGACCCAGTAGCCGATTTCACCGGTGATGGTCAGTTTGATTTCTTCGATATCAGTGCGTTCCTCACAGCATTTAGCGCGGGTTGTCCGTAAGTTGTATTGGGAGTATTGCCCGTCAGCAAACGGGGAGTAGGTGGATTGATGCTCAAAACAGGGGGCTTAGCCATGCTGGTCCCTGATCTATAGATCAGCTGTATACTTCAACCATGAGTAATCAACCAGATATTCAAAGACAGATACAGAATGCCCTCAGCAATGAGAGGAATGCAAAGGCCAAGCACGATTCAAAGCGTGCGTTGATCGGTGTATTCGTGGTGATTCCGGGGGCTGTATTTCTTGCGGTTGGAATCTGGGTAGGTGGTCGGCTGCTCAATCTTTGGTGAGTTTATTGTATTAGGCGGGCTGAATATTAGGGTTTGTAGGGTTGCTCCGACACTGAGCGGACGCGGCTGGATTACCCAACTTCCGATCCAGCCACGCTCGCCGGCCCGAGGAAGGTGGTTTATGTCTGAAGGTAGCGCAAACTGGCGAGCTGGCGAAGATCGTATTTCACCACATGAAATCACTCCGGCCTTTACTGATCCCCAAGCGATCCGATCTTTATGTTACTGGGTAGCCAATATGCTTCCGATGATCCGGGATTATTGGATGGAGGGCGATGCACTCAAAGGGGAGTGGGTTTTAAAGGGTTGGCCTACGGGTGGAGACACATTTCTCTCCGAGAAGAAATCATCTCGCTATGAGATTGATCGCCTTCTGAACAAGATCACCAGTGATTTAGGCGTAGTTGTGTTGCCTCATTTTGATCCAAGCTTGAGGGATCGCCTGGTGCAGTTTGTCCAAGATACAAGGCCCTACGAGCGTACAAAAGTAGATGGTGATCGTGGGGAACGCTGGCATTTGAGTTGGGATGAACTAGGACTAGATGATGAGATTGCCTTTTTGGGATTGGCGATTCGTGCATTTGGGGATTCGTTTGTTCTGTCTGCAACTACAGCAGTTTCAGAGCCAACAGATGTAAAGGGGAAATATGAATCAAATCCTGTTCCAAAACCTGATGGGTGGGTCAAAGCTGATTTAGTCAGTCAGGTAAAGGAAGCACTGGGGGCCTTCAGCTCATCATCATTCGACACTATCCGTAAAGCTTCCGGTGTTTCTAGCAGTGAAAAAGGCGGGAAGGGGCAACAACGGCGGTATTCTCGTGCCGAGTTAGGGAAGTTGATTCGTGCAGTGAAGGCGGGGAGATTCCGAAACAAAGACAAAATAGCACAGGCGTGGCAAGATTTGTTTGATCTTTAGATCGGAAATGAATCACAACTTAATCACAAGTTGTGAGCGCGATCACAACTCAATCCAAACTACAGCCACGCTTCTCGATAAAAAAACATCTTCGCACCATACTTAATGTATGAGTGAACACGAAGAAATCGTAAATCTTGATGATCTTTCTCGGCATCTCCAACTGTCCAAGCGGTGGCTGCGAGCAGAAGTGAAAGCCCGTCGTATCCCCTATCTGAAGGCCGGGCATAGGCGACTGTTCAATGTTGATGCCGTTCGCCGATGCCTTGCTGTTCGTGCGGCGGATTTGCAGAATCATGCCGAGGATGAGGGGGGTGCCAAGTGAGCAACTGGCAATCACCCACACACAGCGACACGCGCCCACCAGATCAACGCCTCACAGTCAGGCCCAAAGAGGCCGCTGAGATGCTCAGTCTGTCTCAGCGAACGCTCAGTAATCTCATCAAAGACGGTGAGATTCCATCATCCAAGTACAAGCGTGTGGTGCTAATCCGGGTTGATGATTTGGATGCATTCATCGACCGGCACTCCGATACCGCTTGCAAGGGTGCCCGTCAGCAAACGGATGGGGGTGAGGTATGAATCTTTCAATCCCCATACAGCGTGTGCTCGATGCCCTCAGAGCCAATGGCCACGAACCCAAGCAGTCAGGCACCGGATGGGAGTGTTGTTGCCCTGCCCATGATGATCGGAATCCGAGTCTGAGTATCAACGCCGGCGATGATGGGGGGGCATTGCTCAAGTGCCATGCTGGATGCATCACTGAATCGGTGATCGAATCACTGGGGATGAAGATGAGTGATTTATTCCCCGATAAGCATTCGGCACCTTGCGCGATCAACGCCACACGCCCAAGGCCCAAAGTGGTATACCCATCGGCCCACGATGCGGTGCAAGCGTTGGAACGCACACACGGCCCAAGAGCGAAGGCATGGACATACCACGATGCCGCGGGTGAACCAGTGGGGATGGTGGTGCGTTGGGACACAGAGACAGGCAAGGAAGTACGCCCGGTGTCTCGAAACGGTGCGGGCTGGTTCATTGGAGGGATGCCCGAGCCAAGGCCCTTGTACGGGCTTCCAGAGTTGCTCAAGGCCGATGGGCTGGTGTATGTGTGTGAAGGCGAGAAGGCAGCAGACGCGGCCCGTGCGTGCGGCCTGATTGCCACCACAAGCCCGAACGGGAGCAAGAGCGCATCCAAAGCAGACTGGACACCATTGGCCGGGCGTGATGTGGTGATCCTCCCCGATCACGATGAGGCCGGTGAGAAGTACGCCGGCGATGTGCAACGCCTGGCACACAAGAACAGTGCGGTATCAGTGAAGATCGTGCGATTGATCGAGCATTGGCCTGAGTTGCCTAAGGGCGGGGATATGGCCGATGTGCTGGAACTTGCACACGGCGACACGGACGCGGTGCGGGAAGCGGTGGAGGCACTCACAGCGGCAAGCAAACCAGAGAAAACACAACCCGATACCAGTTGTGGAAGCCCGGTACTTGTGTGCTTGGATGATGTGGAAGCCCAAGAGGTGAACTGGCTTTGGACTGGACGGTTGCCCTTGGGTCGGTTGAGTTTGCTGGTTGGCCGTCCCGGTGAGGGCAAATCATTCGCCACGCTCGATTGGGCAGCTCGGGTGAGTGCTGGGCGAGATTGGCCCGATGGATCAACATGCGAAGCGGGGAGCGTGTTGCTGGTATCGGCTGAGGATGATCCCGGCGACACCATCCGCCCACGGCTTGATGCCCATGATGCGGATTCAAAGCGGATTCATATGCTCAAGGGTGTTCATGCACAAAGCAAGAATGGCAAGGTGATCGAGGGGGCATTCACCCTGGCTGATCTTGAACCGCTCAAGCTGGCCCTCAGCTCAATCGGGGATGTGCGGCTGATCGTGATTGACCCCATCGGCTCATATGTGGGCGGGCGTGTCGATGCCCACCGGGACAATGAAGTGCGTGCGGTGTTGGCTCCATTGGCAGCACTCGCCCAAGAAACAGGCGCAGCGGTGGTGCTGGTGGCCCATCAACGCAAAGGTGCAGCGGTGAACCCTGATGATATGGTGCTCGGCTCAAGGGCATTCACAGGGCTTGCCCGATCGGTACTCCACTTGATGCGTGATCCCGATGATGAAGATCGGCGATTGTTGCTTCCTGGCAAGATGAACCTTTCCGTACCCGCGCCGGGGTTGGCATTCACGATCGGGGATGAACCGGCACGGGTGCAATGGGAAGCCGATCAGGTGAGCATCACAGCATCCGAAGTGCTCGCCAAGAGCAGTGGGGGAAACAATGCCGGCGATGAAGCGGGGGACTGGCTCCGTGATGTGCTCAGCGGCGGCCCGATGCCTTCAAGTGAAATTAAGAGCATGGCCGAGAGGGATGGGCTTGCATGGCGAACGATCGAGCGTGCTAAGAAGCGAATCGGGGCACAGGCGACACGGGAAGGATTCGCAAATGGAGGCCGTTGGATGTGGGCAATGCCTTCCATAGACCGCCAAGGTAAACCAAAGACCGCCGTGTCCGCCACAGTGGGGGATGTGGCAGGCAATGGCGGTGTATGCGATTCTGAGCAACCAGACGATGCGACCAAAACCAAGTCATTCAGCGTAGGTGGCTTTGATTTGACCAACGAAACTCGCAAAGACGATTCCAATCTAGTACAATTAAAACAGGAAGGCGATACCAATGGCATCAATATCAAAAGATAAAAACGGCACCAAGCGCATCATGTTCACGGATGCAACCAGCAAGCGACACACGATCCGCATGGGTAAGCTGAGCATGAAGGATGCACAAGCCATCCAGGCGCAACTCGAACGCCTGATTGGTTCCCGGCTTTCAAACACTTCAATCAACTCGGATACCGCCCAATGGCTTGCAGGGCTTCCCGATGAAACCTATGCGAAGCTGGCAAAGACCGGAATAGTCGAACCAAGAGAACTAACCAAAGCACACACGCTGGGGGGTATGCTCGATGAGTATTTTGAGATGCTCACTGTGAAAGTAACTACCCAAACCAAATACGCCCAAACCAAACGCCGGCTCATCACATACTTTGGCAAAGATCGTCCGCTCGAATCCATCACACCCCATGATGCCGACAAATGGAGGTCAACACTGGAATCGTCCTATGCAAATGCGACAATATCCCGTGATGTTGGAGCAGCCCGAATGTTCTTCAGGCAGGCGGTTCGGTGGGGCATGATCCCGTCTAACCCGTTTGAGGGGGTCAAGACAGGGGCGCAGATCAATGAGGATCGGCAATATTTTGTACCCCCCGAGGATGTCCTCAAACTGATCGACGCGGCCCCGGATGCCGATTGGCGGTGCATTATTGCACTCTCCCGATTTGGTGGCTTGCGGTGCCCCTCAGAGGTGCTGGCGGTACGCTGGGGTGATGTTGATTGGGCGGGCAATAGGTTCCGTGTGCGATCCCCGAAGACCGAACGCCACGCTGGCAAAGGCGAGAGGGTCGTCCCGTTGTTTCCCGAGTTGCGAACAGTCTTTATGGAGGCGTTCGAGCTGGCACCTGAGGGAGCAGAGTTTGTGGTGGTGAGGCACCGATCCACCAGCGCAAATCTTCGGACTCAGTTGATTCGGATTGTTGAGAATGCAGGGATGACGGCTTGGCCCAAACTATTTCAAAATATGAGAGCAAGTAGGGTGACAGAGCTGAATCACCAATATCCTAGTGCCACAGTAACCAAATGGATGGGCCATTCGAGGAAGATTGCCGAGCTCCACTACCACATGGTGCGCGAAGAGGATTACGCAAAGGCGGCGTCCACGCCGGCGTGTGGGAGTGATGAAAAGAGCGGCTCCGAAAGCGGCGCAAAATGCGTCGCAGAAGTGTCGCAAAATGCGTCGCAGCAGCAAGCGGCACTGAGAAGCAGAGGACCACAAAACCAAGCGCAAAAGAAACAGGGATCAGCGTTTATGCCGATCCCTGCTGGTCGTTGCCACTCTTTGCAGAATGGGTTTAATGGGCCTGGACAGACTCGAACTGTCGACCTCACCGTTATCAGCGGTGCGCTCTAGCCAACTGAGCTACAGGCCCTCGGGTCACGAGTATACCCCATTAGGTCGCTTTGGTCACCCAGATTGCTGTCCGAGCAAGGAATCAGCCATAGATTCTGAGCGGGATCGTGTTCTTCGGACCAAACGATCGTAAAATAGGTAAGGTGGGGGCAGACGGGGGGTAGTCAATCCAAAGGAGCCAGCCATGCGAGCAGATATCACCTACAACAACATCATCGATGGCGACGATTTTGATCGGGCCCAGAAAGCCGCCGACGATTCCGCGGGTCTCCCTCCGGAACAGATCGACACTGAGGGGTTCTATATCACCCAGCACTATGACCGTTATACCCAAGACAACCACAATGTCTGGAAGACCTTGTGGGAGAAGCGATGGGATGTTCTTGAGCAGCAGGCCTCCAATACCTACCTGACTGGTCTCCGGGCGATTCGGTTGACCCCAGATCGAGTACCCTTGTTGTTTGGTGAGGTGGACGATCCGTATGAGCCGGGCCGCAAGATCAAAGGAATCAACGAATACCTCAAAGAGCTCACCGGCTGGCAATCCCGTGGCGTTCCCGGGTACCTCCCGCCCAAGGCATTCTTCAGTTGCCTGAGCCGGCGCGAGTTCCCATCAACGGTCGTCATCCGTCCGCATGAAAAAATCGACTACCTCCCAGAGCCCGATATTTTTCACGATGTATTCGGCCATGTCCCACTGCACGCTGATCCGGTGTTCGCTGACTTCCTCCAGACCTATGGCAAAGCCGCCCTCCTTGCCGGTCCTGAACACGAAGAGGCCCTCGCGCGTCTCTTCTGGTTCACCGTCGAGTTTGGGTTGATCTCAGAAGACAACAAGCTCAAGGTCTACGGCTCAGGAACCATCTCTTCCCATGCTGAGTCCGAATACGCACTGGGTGCTCCAGAAGGTAAGGGCGGGCGTCACAACGGGCAGATCGAACGCAGACCATTTGATATGGAACGGGTCATCGACACCCCGTTTGAGATCGACCATTTCCAGGACATCGTCTATGTGCTAGATAGCTTTGATCAGCTGCGAGATGCCATGAATGATTATGCCAACCGTGTTCTCGAAGATGCGGGCTCGCACGCGGGTGCATGATCCTGTAGAATGCACTTGCAGCTTAAATGGACTACGAAAGGAATCAGCTATGAAATTAAATGAAGGTGGCGCAGACCGTGCCGTCCGCGTTGTGCTTGGGATCGTCGCTCTTGTTGCCTCGTACATGTGGCTCGGGGTCATGGATGCCGAGATTCTCGGGATTGTCGTCGCCGCAGTCGGGGCGATCTTCATCCTGACCGGTTTCTGTGGCTTCTGCCCGGCGTACAAAATCGTCGGAATCAGCACTTGCAACAAAGGCTCCTGTGGCGAGTCCTGCGGCTGCAGTAAAGAATAAAAGCTAGAAAACAGTGTCGATGCGAGCGTTTTGTGTTCCAAACGATTGGGTTTTTCAGATATGACCACTGACTCCATTGATATTGATTCATATCTCGAGCGCATCGGATATGACGGCCCCGATTCTGCGCCGCCAACTTTGGAAACACTCCGCCGGCTGCAGATCTGTCACGCTTGCTCAATTCCATTTGAGAATCTCGATGTGCTGCTCGGTCGTCCGATCGATCTCAGCATCAAGGGAATCCAACACAAGCTCATTTCCTCCAAACGTGGGGGGTACTGCTTTGAGCACAACGGGTTAATGCTTAAAGTCCTCGAAACACTTGGCTACGAATCAATAGGGCTTTCTGGTCGGGTGTTATTCTCAGCAGCCAGCGAAGCGATGGCCGCTCGCACACATCTCTTCTCAAGGGTCATGCTCGATGGTGTCCCCTGGCTTGTTGATGTCGGGGTCGGAGGGTTTACTCCCTCTGAGCCGCTCCGGATGGATACCCCGTCTCCGCAGCAAACCCTCCACGACACCCGCAGGATCATCCGGGCCGAGGAACCCTCTCCCGATGGGTTCGATCACTGGTTCCATCAAGTGCTCATCGGCGATGAATGGAAGAGTGTCTACGAGTTCACCGGCGAGCAGATGCTGGATATCGACCGCGAGGTGGGCAACTGGTGGACCAGTGCAAGCCCAGCATCGACCTTCCGAGACAAGATCATGGTCGCAATGGCCGCCCCGGATGGGTCTCGGCACTCACTAGCAACGCGGAAGTACACACACCGCAAGAATGGTGAGCCGATCGAATCCATCGAGATCGATTCCAGCCAGCAACTGCTCGAACTTCTCGATCAGCGCTTCGGATTACGCATCCCAGCGGGTACACTCTTTGGTATTGACGGGCTGTAAATCGGCAGCTACTCGCACCTACAGACGGGCTACCGGCATGAACGAATCCCAACTCCATGACCACATCTATGCCCGCTCCATCGGGCTCGCTCTGGGTGGTGGGCAGGATGTCGTTGTCGGGCCGGGTGATGATTGTGCGGTGATCCGATCCGCTTCAGGCGACCTGTCACTCCTGACCGTCGATCAGCTCGTCGAAGGCCGGCATTTTGAATCTGGTACCGACATCAACCTTATCGCACGCAAGGCCGTGGCTCGATCAGTCTCTGACATCGCAGCGATGGGCGGTGTCCCGAGTTGGGCGATGGCGACCGGCGTGCTCCCCAAAGACTACAAACACGCCGACGAACTCTTTGATGCGATGAGCAAATGGGCCAAGCACTGGGGCTGCCCATTGGTCGGTGGAGACATCGCATCGCACGGCTCACCAGATTACCCGCTTACCCTGACTGTCACCGTCGGCGGCACCATGCAAGACAATGCGTCCCCCGTCCTCCGCTCAGGAGCAAAGCCGGGCGATCATCTTTATCTCACTGGGCAAGTGGGCGGGAGCTTCGAGTCCGGCTGGCACCTGCTCTTCGAGCCGAGACTTGACGCCGGCCAGTGGGCGTCTGCGAATCAAGTTCACGCGATGATGGATCTGTCAGACGGGCTCGGGCGCGACAGCGACCGCATCGCCAAAGCATCGGGGGTCGTTATTGAGATCGATGCCACCAAGCTTCCAATCAACCACCGTTGCAATGATTGGCGGCAGGTATGCAGTGATGGGGAAGATTATGAACTCCTGATGTGCATCAACCCCAAAGCCCAAATCCCAGCGATGGAGCCGCCAATGCATGGATCAGTGGGGGAGTGCCGGGCGTGTAATGCGGACGAAACCCCCGGCGCGATCATGATCGATCCGCACGGAAAGCGTCATCCGCTCAGTGACTTAGGATGGGACCACTAACTAGGACTGCTTGGGCTTGCCATTGCTTTTGCCTTTGCCCTTGCCGCCGCCCTTGGGTTTGTTCTTCTTTTTCTTCTCGCCGGGCCCGGCCTTGCCCGCTGCGTCGCGACGGTAATCGGTCTTGCCTTTGTCGCGTGATTTTGATTTTTGGCTCCGGCGCTGACTCCCCGGGGTCTTCTTGAATCCCGCGGCTTCGCCATCGGTCTCCCCAAGCCCGCCGGCGCTGTCGCTCCCGAACTTGAGGCCTGCTGCGATGCCTTTCTTGGCCTTGCCCGCGGCACGTCGATCGGGATCAGTGATGAGCAGATCCATCCGTCGCATCGCAAGATCAACCTGAGCAATGGTTACGCTGACACGGTCACCGATCGAGAAACTCCGTCCGGAATGGATATCCACGAGAGCGCCTGTGCGGTCATCGATCTTAAAGGACGGCGGCCGTTTGTCGCGGGTTGTATCGCCGGGAAGATCGTGCTTGGCGATCATTCCGTCTGCGAGGTACTTCTCGATCTGTACATACACACCCTTGGGTGTTACGCCGGTGACAAAGCCATCGAACTCTTCGCCGATATGCTCGGCCATGAGCTGGAGCACCAAGAAGGCTCGGAGCTCGCGTTCCGCCTGAGCGGCATTGACCTCGGTGTTGGAACAGTTGTTACCGATTTCTTTGAGTGCTTGCTCGTCTGGGCAGAGCTTGTCCTCGCGGAGTTCCTTGCCCAGCGCAATCTTCGCATCGTCATCGCGGGGGTAGTTTTCGCCATTCTTGGTGCGTTTGAGGTACGCAACGAGCGCCCGGTGGAGCGTCAGGTCGGGGTAGCGCCGGATCGGCGAGGTGAAGTGTGAATACGCGTGCGACGCGAGTGCGTAGTGTCCGATGAGCGCCGGCGAGTACACGGCTTTGGTCATCGTCCGGAGCACAGCGGTATGCACGGCTCTTGCAGCACCGGTGCCTGCTGTTGCATTGAGCAGTGTCTGGAGCTCTTCGCGTGATGGGTTCTTGGGGATCCGGTATCCCGCGACCATCGCGGTTTTTTTGAGTTCTTCGACATCGCCTGGTGTTGGCTCAGGGTGTGTTCTTCGCAGGACAGGGACCCGCATGTCACCGAACAAGGTTGCGAGTGCTTCGTTGGCCTCGACCATGAACATCTCGATAATCGTATGGGTGAACGCGTCATCTTCCTGCTGGGCGTCAACGACCTTGCCGGTCTCGTCAAAGATCAGTTCGACATCAGGGAGGTCCAGGTGGATCATCCCGGCTTTGTTGCGACGGGCGCGGATTAATCGCGCCAGTGAATCCATGTCCTTGCACACATCAATAATTTCTTGTGTGTGCGGGGTATCCGTCTTGGCATGCTTCTTGGCTTCTTCGAGATCGCCATCAATGAGCGCCTGAGCCTCAAGGTAAGTCATCCGTTTGCGGGACTTGATCAACGACTGGCATACGCCTCTGGATTTGACATACCCCATTTTGTCATAGCGGATAATCGCGGTTTTGGCGTAACGGAGCACGCCTTCTTGGAGTGAGCAGATGCCGTTGGACAGCACCTCGGGCAGCATCGGGATGACCAATCTCGGCAGGTACACCGAGTTCCCGCGTTCTTTGGCCTCTTCATCGAGCTCTGTTTCTGGCTTAATGTAGTGCGAGACATCGGCGATGTGAATCCCGAGTTCCCAGTCACCATTGTCGAACCGCTTGAGCGAGATCGCGTCGTCGTAATCCTTCGCGTCCGGCGGGTCGATCGTGCAGATCAGATCCCCGGTCAGGTCGCGGCGCATATCGAGGGCCTCAATCCCCTGTGATTCGTAGAGCGACATTTCCTCGTCGAAGCGCTGCGTTGCTTCGCGGGCCTGCTGGACGCAGGACTCGGGGAAGTCGTTGCTCGGGAGCCCGTAGGCAGCGATCACGGCTTGAGTTTCCACATCGGGATCGCCCGCTTCACCGAGCACCTTGGTGATTACGCCCTCTGCGAGGTAGTCGCCCTCAGGGTAATCAATGATCTCCACAACGACCTTGTCGCCCGGTTTGACATTTTTTGAGTCCGCATCGCGGATGATGATCGGGTCGGTCAACTCGCGTCCGTCCGGGTAGACGAGCCAGCGTCCGTCGCGTTTGTCGATCTCGCCTGAGAAGGCTGCACGCTTGCGGGCGACGATGTCGATGACCTCGCCGGAGTACTGGCGTTCAAAGGTACCGAGCTTGCGTTCACGCCGTTGGTCGCGCTGGTAATAGATCCGGACCGTGTCGCGGTCTAGAGCGCCCATGGTCCGGTGCGCGGGGATAAATACATCGCCCCCATGGGTTGTTTTTGAGGGCGAGAAGAATCCGAATCCGCTCTTGGTCGATCGAAACTCCCCGACCGCTTCTCCATCATCATCACGGAAGGGCAGCATGATCTTTCCCGCATCACTCAAGTGGACGATTTCTTCAGCCGCCAGTTCGCGGACCGCCACCCCGAACTCCTTGACATCCTCGATGTTTAGATCGCGTGCAACAATGGGAATCTGGGCGGGTTCATAGGACGAATGCGAGATGTGGGCGACCAAACGGGCGCGGTATTGTTCTGCCATGGGCCACTGTATCGACCGTTGCAGTCATATGCGGGCATAATCGGCAACCAAGGCCCCATCTTGTTCATATCATGTTCATATGCCTCTGATCGGGACCAATCTGTCGTTCGCCTACCCCAAGGGACCCATGGTCCTCGACGCTGTAAGTTGCTCCATTGAGCCAGGCAGCATCACCACCATCGTGGGCCCAAACGGAGCCGGTAAATCTACCCTTATCCGTCTCCTTTCCGGACTTGCCACTCCCGGCGATGGACAGGTTCAAATTAATCAAACTGACATCGCAAATCTCAATGGATCCCAACGGGCTGGAAGGCTCGCCTACATTGCCCAGCGATCATCGCTCGCCTTCGATTTTGATGTTCGGCTTGTTGTGTCCTTCGGTCGTTTAGCGTTACCAAAAGACCCAGCAGCGGTCGAGCGAGCGATCGAACGATTCGGGCTCCAAGAGCTGAGCAGCCGTCCGATGGGCTCGCTCTCCGTCGGACAACAACAGCGTGTATCCCTCGCGCGAGGATGGGCCCAGCTTGAGGGTGTGGATAACGCATATCTACTCGCTGACGAACCAACAAGCGCAATGGACCCCAAGCACCAACTCGAAACTATGCATGCTCTCCAGGAGCTCGCCTCGCGAGGCGTCGGGGTCGTACTCGTCGCCCATGACCTTTCGCTGAGCATCCAGTTTGCGGATAGAGCCATCGTGCTGGATAGTGAGGGCAGAGTCCACTCACAAGGGGCCGTGGGGGATGTCCTGACCCCCTTGATACTCAGCGAAGTCTTTGATACGCCCTTTGCCAGCGGTGAGATTCATGGGCTTCCTGTTGTCATTCCCCTCGCAAGTACCCCACAGACCCAGAAAGCCTGATACACTTGGATCAACCATGAATTTTCAGAACATCCTCCAAAATATCCTCGGCAATCCGATCTTCATCGTAATCCTGATCGGTGCGTTTTCGACTCTGGCCCGGATGTTCAAATCCGCCCAAGATCAGCAAGCCAAAAAACGTGCCAACAACGAGCTCCGCCAAGCCCAACAAGATTCGCTTCGCACCGGATCAGCATCGCCATCTGCTGAATCCGGCTTACTCGCTCCACTCCAGACTCAGCAAACCGCTCCGGTGGATAAAAAAGCTGCCTGGGATCAAAAGCAGCAGATGCGGAAGGACCGCATCGAACAACTCCGGACCCAGCGCATCGAGCAGCTCAAAAAACTCCGTCAGCAACGGAGCGGCAGTCAGTCACAGCCATCGCAGTCCGGACTTCAGCAGGCACAGGCGCGGTCTTCTCAGCCGCAGCCGACCCGCGTGTCACAAGCCCGCACGCCAACGCCTACTAAGCCAGCGGTCCGCACACCTGCCACTGCAGGACAGGCCTTCAAACGCCCAGTCGCCCAGCCCTACGCTCAGCCGGCTCCTAAGCAATCTCGCCGATCGGAACAGGCCACACCCAACCAACAGCCTACATCGCGTCGCCAATCTCGCCCAAGGGCGGTGCCTCAACAGACCCAAAAGAGAGTATCTGATGATTCACGAAGGGTTTCAAAAAAACCAATGGATCAGCAGATCGCGTTTGGCTCGATCCCAAATAAATCAGAAGGCAGATCCACCGGTGTCCATGCGATGATCCGTCAAGATCTCCGCAGGGCGATCGTCGCGAGGGAAGTCCTCGGGCCCCCAGTTGGGCTCCGTTCACCCGGCTCAGAGATCATGGGAAACCTTTGATCTTGTGATGAAGCAGTGCGATATACTTCAATAATGACTCAGACCGCCCAAATCACACCCGCCCGATCTTCCAGCCTGTCCAGTCTTGGATCGGCGTTTCTTGTTGTGATACTTGTCGCAACATCTACCGGCTGCGGCACAATGGGCAACGCACCGCGCGGGGCCAAGAGCCTGCGTGAAATCATGACGCCTCAGACCTCGCCGACCACCGCCGCGATTCTGGCTACCGATCAATACAACGCCGAGAACCGGTACCGTGGCACAACGATGCTCGCGGCCGCCCCTTTCGGTGGCGATCCGATCTATCTCGAACTTTACATAGACGGTACTGATGACGAGGACCCCGGTGTTCGCGCGACCTGCATCAGGGCACTTGGTCGCCACGGCGACCCTGCGCACGCCTCATACCTGATCGAAGCACTCAACGACGAGGACCGGAAGGTCCGCATCGCTGCGGCGCGTGCACTCCAGCGTGTTCATACGAGCGAAGCGATCCCCTCTCTGATCAGAATCATCAGTGAAGAGAATGAGCCCAACGCTGATGTCCGTGCGGGTGCCGCCGACGCGCTCGGTCAATACCGCGAGCCTTATGTCGTCCAATCATTAATCTCAGCGTTGCGGGATACCCGCCTTGTGGTGAACAACCGCGTCCAGCATTCGCTCAAAATAATGACCGGGCAGGACTTTGGTCTTGACCTTGGGGCATGGCAGAGCTGGTACAAGTCCACCGACGATCTCTTTGCCGCCGGTCAGATCTATACCTACCCGGTCTTTAATCGCAGAAAACGGATCGTTGAGTACCTGCCGTTTATGGGGTCGCCACCGAACGAGACCACCTCGACCCCTGTGGGGCTCAATCCGACCGATGATTGATTCGGCTGCCGATTGAACCCATTGAAGGCCAATCCAACTGGCACAACCGGCGTGACCTAGTCCGAGAATCATCGGCTTTCCGGCCCGGGCTGGCAATCCGTTGCCAAACAACCGATCTTAATCTTGTGCGTGCCCTAAGCATCCAGAATGCTCAGCCGGTCATGATGACCGATTACCCAGACCCAACCCCCAAGGATGGTCAGGCATTGGTGCGTCCGACACTTGTTCTCATCGCGCAGGCCGATATCCACGCTTGTCGAGATCCCGAGCATCGCGGGGTGCTGGGTCATCAGTTTGTTGGTGTGGTTGAATCCGCCAACGACGAATCGCTCGTGGGTCAACGCGTTGTCGGTGATGTCAACATCACCGATCCGGGTTCAACATTTGCCAAACGTGGCATCGGGCATCACGATCCAGATCGCCGCATCCTTGGGCTCCGCGGATATGACGGGTGCCTGAGTGACCGGTTCGTCATCCCAGAGCGGAACCTCTTGGCGGTCCCCGACGAGATTGAAGACGAGCGGGCGGTTTTCACTTCGCAACTTGCTGCCGCGATCCATGTGTCTCGCGTTCAGCATATCGAGGGCAAGACCTTTGTGACCGTGCTCGGGGGCGATCTGACCGCCCTGCTCTGCGCCCAGGTCATGGGCTCGTTCAATGCATCGGTCCGGATGCTTACAGGACGCGGTGACCGGCTCGAACTCTGCGCCAAATGGGGGATCAAGCACCGGCATCTCGGGGAGGTCGGTCGGCGCGCCGATCAGGATATCGTGATCGACACCATGACCGAGCCGGGCTCGCTCTCCACAGCACTTGCAATGGCCCGCCCGCGCGGCTCGATCATCCTTCAGAGCCATCCCATCGCTGTTATAGAAGACCAGACGCCCACTCCTGACGACATGGCACTCATCATCGAACGCGAACTCAAGATCTACGGCTCACGCTGCGGCCAGATCAACGACGGACTTGCCGCCCTGCAATCGGGGCGTATCGACCTTTCAGGGCTCATCACCAAACGGGTTAAGTTCAACGATGTCATGGCCGGACTACGCGCAGCGATCGAACCAGAACACATCGGCGTGGTCGTTCAGATGGGCTAGCGACTGTTTATGGCATCCCTGGGATAGCCGCGGCTGCGCCCTCAGGCCACATCGAAGCGAACACTCCAGCGGTGATGAGCGCGAAGATTACTCCATCTATAAAGCATGTAATTATGTAGCGTGTGGGTTTACCCATAAAGAAGTCACCCGCCAGCGAGCCCATGCAGAAGCCGAGGATTGCCGCGGTCCCAACCGCACGGAAGACATCCATGTACTCAGCGCCTGGCATTGTTCCGATCCCAGCGAGATACCCCGCCATCGCAGCAATCACCAAGTAAGAGATAAAGGTCTTGAGCAGGTTCATCCCGAAGTTCGGTTTGGCACCCAGCACATTGATCGTGCCCCATGGTCCGGCGTCATAGCGGGCGCAGAACTCTTCGGATTTTACATCCTTCCCATGACATCCTGGGTACATGTAAAATCCCGGCTTGATGTTCATCGGCTTGATCGCCGCATCGAACGCCGCTTCGTCGGGCAATGTCTGAATGTCCGCCTTATGGTGCGGCAGGACCATCCAGATCATCGAACTGGCCACAAAGACCGCGATGCCTGAAACGAGAATCGGGAGCCAGAGTTCTGCTAAGCCAACCATGATAAGTTCCTTTCGTGCGTGCGGATTCCGCCCTCAGAAATCCGGATGTGCGTTGAGAGGGCGATTATCACCAGTGTACCAAAAGTCTTGCGTGCACGAGCGATCACGAAAAACCCGGTCGAAACCGGGCTTTAGGAGTGTTTATCATGTGGGTTAGCTCAGCCCGCGTTGACCGGCATGGACTCGAGTACTTCGTCGATGAGCCCGTATTCGACCATTTCTTTATCATCGAGCCAGAGATTGCGGTCGCAGTCCCGATGGATTTTCTCTTGGTCTTGACCTGTTGCGTTTGCGTAGATCTGATACAAACGATCACGCAAACGGAGCATTTCCTTGGCCTCGATCTCAAGATCGGTAGCCTGCCCTTCCATCACACCAGAGATCAGTGGCTGGTGCATCAGGTTGCGTGCGTTGCTCAATGCGTACCGCTTGCCCTTGGTACCCGATGATGCGATCACCGACCCCATCGACGCGGCCTGGCCGATGATGTAGGTACATACATCCGGCTTGATGTAGTTCATCGTGTCCACAATCCCGAGCCCGGCTGTGACCGATCCGCCGGGAGAGTTGACATAGATATGGATATCAGAGTTGCCGTCTTCGTTCGCAAGAAACAAGAGCTGGGCGACAATCAGATTCGCCATCTCGTCCATAACCCCGCCGGTGACGAAGATGATGCGGTCCTTGAGGAGCCTGGAGAAGATGTCGTACGAGCGTTCCCCTCGACCAGTTTGTTCGATGACGATGGGGACCAGATGGGCACTTGGGTTGGACATATTGGGTTCACCTATTGGGGTGTATGGGTCTGTGTGTACGGATGATCTCTATCTTTATGCGGGGGCTCTGCTCGGGTCTTTGGGTGGTTCGACGAGGACTTCGTCAACCAATCCATAGGCCTTGGCTTCCTGGGCATCAAAGTACCGGTCGCGTTCCGAATCCTCACGGATCCGTTCGGCGGTTTGTCCGGTGTTCTCAGCGAGGATGTCGATCATCGTCTGCTTAGATTTGATAATCTGCTCCGCCTGCAGACGGATGTCCTCGGCCTGACCCGTGATCCCGCCATACGGCTGGTGGATCATGACCTTCGCGTGAGGCAGGATAAACCGGCGACCCTTGGTCCCAGCGGTCAGCAAAACCGATCCGCCCGAATATGCGCGGCCGATGCAGTAGGTTGCAATAGGCGAGCTCAGGAACCGCATCGTGTCATACAGGGCGAGGGTGTCGTCAACAACACCGCCAGGCGAGTTGATGTAGAAGTTGATTTCCTGGTTCCGGCGTTGATTTTCCAGATACAGCATCTGCATCATCACGCGCGATGCCGAGGCATGGTTGATCTCACCGACGAGGAACACGATCCGGTTTTCGAGCAGAAGCTCGTCAATTCCCATTTCGCGGGTCCGTTGATAACTTACTGAAGCTGAGGCCATAAGTCGTTCCCTGACATGTGTCAAGAGTGCGTTCTTGAAGGTCCGGCGGACCTTCCAATTGCCCCATTAAAGGGGCGTAATCCTGTATATCTATCGGGAATCGACGATCCCAGCATGATATTCCCTGCATAATCCTGTCGAAAAACAAACCGCCACCAATGGTTATTCCACATTCGGTGGATTAGAGCATGGAATGGCAGCATCAAGACCCGAATCATGCCCATTTCGTTGCTCTTTGTGGGTCAGGTTTCTACAGTTGACGTCCTACGATCGGGCTGTGTAAGCCCACAATTATTCGTCCCTATATATAGATAGGGCGACAGAGAAAAGAGACGATCCAGTGCGAACCGCAGTTCTGAGTGATATCCATGGCAACGCCGTCGCGCTCAGAGCCGTCTTGGCCGACATTGAGAACCGAGAGATCGACCAGATCGTCTGCTTGGGCGACATCATCGGCTACGGCCCTGACCCCCTTGAATGCGTCGATCTCGTCCAAGAGAAATGCGACTGGGCGCTCATGGGCAACCATGACTTCGCCGTCGTCTATGAACCCACCAACTTCAACGCCCCCGCCGAGTCCGCTGCGTACTGGACCCGCGAGCAGTTTGAAGCTGAGCCCGACGAAGAAATCCGCAAGCGCCGTTTCGATTTTTTGGGGTCACTCCGGGTTCGTGCCGTCGAGGACCTCATGGGCGATGGGAACACAATCCTCTCGGTCCATGCCTCACCGCGTCGCCCGATCAACGAATATATATTCCCGGAAGATGCGAGCGACGCGCCAGACAAACTCGAAGCGATCTTCGATCGCGTAGAGAACATCGCCCTTGTTGGCCACACCCACCAGCCGGGCGTGTTCTCCAACGAGCCAGATTTTTATCCGCCATCTGAGATCGGCTCAGAGCCGGTATTCAAGTTCATTGATGACGAGAAAGCGATCGTCAATGTCGGCTCCGTCGGTCAGCCCCGTGATCATGACCCGCGTGCTTGCTACGCCGTGATCTCCCCTGGTCAAGTTGAGTTTGTACGTGTCGAGTACGACATCAAGCAGACCGCCGATAAGATCAAATCCATCCCCCAACTCCACGACTGGCTCGGCGACCGCCTCTTTGAAGGCCGCTAAGTTTTTTAGTCCATTTTCAGACCATTCCCCCATCCATTCCCTCGGTCGTCAGGCCTGAGCAAAGCGAGCCAGCAGTTGCGCATTTCTATCCTCCCCATCTCGTTCCTTTCGATCCTGTTGTCACTCGCCACACTGGCGAGCCCAGCGATCGCAATCCAAGACGACACTGATACCCAGCCGGTCGTTCAACCCGACGCTCCGGTCACGGTTCAATACACCGCCCAGCCGGTCCCTAGCGAGACCGGCGCCGATTGGGTGCCGCTCGTTGACGATCACGACGAGATCGAGATCCGATTCTCCAAACTTGGCGCGGGGATCGAAGAGCTGATCCTGCTCGATGAGTTCGAAACCGTCGCGCTCAAAGATCACATCCGCCTCCAGCAGCGCGTCGAGAGTGAGACCGGGGTCTCGGCTGTCCCGTTTGCACTGCTCGGACTCCAGATCGATGGCTACACCGTTGACCTGACCGGATCAGCCTTCACCTCACCGGTCTGGCAGCAGCTTGGTCCTGGTGTGTTCGAGGCCATGATCATCGACGCTGATGGAAACCCCATCGCACGCGTCACCCGCACCTACACCATGCGTGACACCCCCCACGCATTCATGCTCGAGCAATCCGTTGAGAACCTGAGCCCGGTCGCTCATGACTTCCGTTTCATGGGCACCGCGATGATCGACATGCCCAAGGCCAAGAACGGCTACGCCGGCGACCGCCGCCGTGTCCGCTATGGCTCGCTGCATTCGCTCGAACACCAGGGCACCTCGATCAAGGTCACCGTTGATGATAAACTCGCCAACCGCGCCAAGGTGCTCGGGTCCAAACTCAAAGACGCCAACGGCAATAAGTACTACGCCCCAACACTCGCCGTCTGGCCAACCGCTAAGACCACTGAAGTGGGCTCGCGACTGAGCTGGATCGCGTTTTCTGATCGTTACTTCAGCGTCATCCTCCATCCGATGCTCGATCCATTGAGCACGAACCCTGATGATCGCCTAATTGGCTCGTCGATTGAGTCGATCGATCGGCTCGTACTTAACTCTTACGCCAGTGCCCCGGATGCCACCATGGTCTTGGCGGCAACGAGCCCGGAAATAACTGTTGAGTCTGGATCAACCTCCACTATCGCTAATGCTGTCTACGCCGGTCCGCGTACCAAGCCCGTCTTTGCTGCCGACCCCGTCCTGGCGGCCCTCAACCTCCCCGATATGGTCGTGTACAACATCGGCGGCTTCTGTGCCGGATGTACATTCGAGTGGCTCACCAATATCCTCATCGCTGTCCTCCGGATTTTCCACTCAGTCGTTGGTGATTGGGCTGTGTCAATCATGCTTCTCGTGGTCCTCGTCCGCGGTTGCCTCCACCCGATCACCCGATGGTCGCAGATCCGAATGCAACGCTTTGGTGTCCAGATGCAGTCCATGGCCCCCAAACAAAAAGCACTCCGCGAAAAATACAAAGACGACCCCAAACGGATGCAGCAAGAAATGTCCAAGCTGTGGCGTGAAGAAGGTATCTCGCCAATGGGTATGCTTGGTTGCCTACCGATGATGCTTCAGTCGCCCGTCTGGATCGCACTCTACGCAACTCTATTCTTTGCGGTCGAACTTAAGCACGAGCCCGCTTTCTATGGGATTTTTCAGTCCATCTCGGGCGGCTCATGGATGTTCCTCAGCGACCTATCAAGTGCTGACGGTGCGATCCCGCTGCCAGCGGCGATGCACTTCTCATTCCCGCTCTGGGGCAATGTCTCATCGATCAACATCCTCCCGCTCCTACTCGGTGTGGTCTTCTACGCCCACCAAAAATACCTCACCCCGCCAACACAAGCGACGCTGACCCCAGAGCAAGAGTCCCAACAGAAGATGATGAAGGTCATGATGGTTGTCATGTTCCCCGTCATGATGTACACCGCTCCCTCAGGATTGGCCCTCTACTTTATGACCAACTCCACCATGGGCATCTTTGAGAATAAATGGATCCGCTCGCACATGAAAAAGCACGGCATGCTCGAGATCGAGAACATCCGAGCCGACAAGAAGGCAAAGGGTCCGGGATTCATGCAACGCATGAACGAAGCCGCCGAAGCCAAGAAGCAACTCATGGAGCGCGGCCCACAGGCTCCCAATCCCAACTCACGCCAAAATCAAGGCAAACACAAGTAGCCCACCCTCTCTAAGAATAAGCAAACCACTCATGCCCACCGGCGGAACCATCGCAGCCATCGGATCGCCTCCCGGTCAAAGCACACGGTCGATCATCCGGATCTCAGGTCCAGATGCCCGCGTATGCGTGGAGTCGCTGACCGATCTGGTAAACCCAAGCCGTGGTATCCACACATCAAGATTTCGACTCAATAACGGGCACCGCATCCCTTGCCTGATCATCTGGTTTGATGGCCCGCAGAGCTATACCGGAGAAGATGTCGCTGAACTGCTCGTTGTCGGGAACCCAGTCCTGCTCGAACGAATCCTCGATCTACTCTATCTAATTCCAGGCGTTCACCGCGCCGAGCCGGGCGAGTTCAGTGCAAGGGCCTACCTCAATGACCGATTGACTCTTGCCCAAGCCGAGGGCGTTGCGCTGCGGATTGCAGCGGTGGGGGACCAGGCCCTCGACGCCGCCACGCATCTCCTTGACGGTTCTCAAGGCGACCGATGCAGAGCATGGGCCGAGGAGGTTGCACTGTTGCTCGCGCTTGTAGAATCTGGCGTTGATTTCACCGATCAGGACGATGTGGTCCCCATCGCTCCGGATGCTTTGCGAACCCGGCTCACAACACTCAGCGATCAGCTCATCGCCGAGATCGGCAGTGCCGCGGGATCGGTCATTCATGCCACGCAACCCGAAGCCGTGATCTGCGGCAAACCCAACGCGGGAAAGAGTTCTCTCTTTAATGCCTTGCTTGGTCGTCGGCGAGCTGTTGTGAGCGATCTGGCGGGAACCACTCGCGACGCCATCAGCGAAACCCTTGATCTTGAGCAAGACATCCCTGGAGCAGGATCAATCCAACTCACCGACCTTGCCGGGCTCGCAGATTCTGCTATTGATTCGATTGATGCATCTGCCCAAGAGCTCGCCCGCGCCCGGATCAAATCGGCAGACGCATTGATCTGGTGCGATCCATCTGGCCACTTCAAAGATCAAGAAGGGCTGTCTGCATTGGGCAAACCCATCATCAGGGTCCGCACCAAAGCCGATCTCATCGCGGGCTGTGCCGATGAGCACAACTCAATCCGCGTCTGTGCTCTTGACGGGCACCGGGTTGGTGTGCTCAAGCGTGCGGTAGCAGACGCGGTGTGTGATCGGACAGGAATGGGCGTTGGGGCATTCGTACCAAGACACCGAAGGGCGATCGGTCAGGCGATGACCGGAATCGAGCTAGCATTGCAATGGGTCGAGCCGGGGGCTCATGCACTCAGTAGCCCAGAACTCGTCGCCAGCGGGCTCAGAGACGCCCTGGACGCCTTGGGCGAACTCACGGGCCAGATTACACCTGACGATGTCATCGGGCGTGTCTTTGCGACCTTCTGTGTCGGCAAATAGCCCGGTATTATCGGCGGCCAAACCAACCCGCCGCTCCCAGTTTCAGGATTTATATTGCAAACGATCTGCGCGGAAATTTCAGTGTATCTCTTGTCTTGAGCACACTTGGATCGAGCATGTTGGAAGCAACGCCCAAGAACGGAATCGTGCGCAAATTCTGCTGTCAACAGTCGATACACCCGCCTTGAGTGCCGAGATTCATTCCATCGTCATCAGTCTGGTGGCGGTCAAAGGTTCCAATCGGTGCCCAATCGGGCAGCAGGAATGAGGAGTAGTAGCAATGGCATTAAGGCTCGGCGATCTATTAGTTCAATACGGGGTTCTCACACCAGAGCAATGCGAACTGGTGGTCAAGGAACAGCAAACCAATCCGCGTCCGTTTGGGATGCTCGCTGAGGAACTCTTCGGCGTTGATCCCGGCGTCATCGAGCACGCTTGGGCGGCTCAGTTTGCTATGATCTCACCAAGGCTCGACCCTTGCACCGTCGAGATCGATGAAAGTCTTCAATCAGTCATCACCAGCAGGCAGGCGTGGCAGTTCGGATTCATTCCTATTGAGAGAGTGCATGACGGGATCGTCTGTGTCACCTCGATCGAATGCCTTGCTCGAGCACTGCGTTTTGTAGGCTGGAGGCTCGAAGAGCCCTGCTCGTTTGTGATCTGTGATCATCATCTACTGGAAGTCGGGCTCACGATGCATTACCCGATGGAAGGTGCGGACAAAGGGATGATGGATCGTCTCATCAGCCGATCCCCCGCCGCTTGACCGGATTTACCCGGTAACCCAGGCCAATAGCAGCCCCTCCCAACGCGTAATCTTCACTTTGGGGGGTGTAAAAAAACGGAGCCGATTGTGGATCGGCTCCGTGGAAAGGCATTGGGATAGGCCCGGGACTGATCATTTCCGATCAATCCAGGGTCAACTCATCGACGGGTCGCCTTGCGACGGGTCGCTTTCTTCTTGGTGGTCCGCTTAGCGGCTTTCTTCTTGGTAGCCTTTTTCTTTGTGGCTTTCTTTTTAGTAGCCTTCTTTTTAGTGGCTTTTTTCTTAGTGGCCTTCTTCTTGGTCTTCTTCTTAGCTACTTTTTTCTTTGTAGCTTTTTTCTTAGTGGCCTTCTTTTTAGTGGCTTTTTTCTTTGTAGCCTTCTTTTTGGTCTTCTTCTTGGCTACTTTTTTCTTGGTTTTCTTCTTTGCTACCTTTTTACGGGTTGCTTTCTTCTTAGTAGCTTTTTTCTTGGTCGCCTTCTTGGCGGTTTTCTTGCGGGTAGCCTTCTTCTTGGTTACCTTTTTAGCGGCTTTCTTTTTAGTAGCCTTCTTTTTGGTTGCTTTCTTGCGGGTTGCCTTCTTGGCTACCTTTTTGCGTGTTGCTTTTTTCTTGGTCGCTTTTTTACGAGTTGCTTTTTTCTTAGCCATGTTGGCTCTCCGTTTCGAACCCAAATGCTTTGTTGTGGATCCGAGTGTTCGAGTTCGGGACCACATTCCGTTATTAACACTTACATGCTCATCGGAGCCGTAAGGTCGACGACTTGAGCAAACCGTGCCAACAACACGCACATCACTCACCAAAATCTTACCAGAATAGCAAACCGCATGTGTTATTTTTCAAGTTTGTGTTCTGATGCGCGCGTCGCGCAGACGCTTTGCTCAATGAAACCCAACAGCTATGTCTTCATCCGTTTCATTGAAATCATCTCCACAACAACAACGCGATCACGCACGATAACACAAAAAGAGATGCGCTTTGGTGAACAACGGCCACAACACACTCGCGCAACGCGCGCAATTCGTTCAAAACACAAAAACACCCTGATCGCACCAAGATCGATGCAGTTCGCAGCGCAATTGGGGCGCAATCACGAAAGATCGGGGGTGCTACTGAGCGATTTCACAAGACTTTCGTGTCTAACGAGTGAAGAATCAGTGCATCGCCATTCAATTTCACAACTCCAACACCCGGATCATGCATGCCAACAACACACGACTCAATCACACTCGCAGCACTCGACAACGGACTGCGTGTCGCAGTTGAACCAAACGATTCGATGCGCTCGGTTGCAATGCGTTTGATGATTCCGAGCGGAGTTATCCACCAAGAAAAAAATGAACTCGGAATTGTCGGTATTTGCGCTGAATTGCTTTTGCGAGGGTCAACAACCCGCGATTCGCAACAACAAGCAGACGATTTCGATCTTGCCGGCGCCGTCCGCGATGCATCACCGTCCGCCAAGTCAATCGGTGTGTCGATGACCACACTCGACAATCGTTTCGAAGAAGCGATCTCGCTCGTTGCTGATATGACACTCAACCCCGCGATGACCGACGACTCGTTCGAAGCGTCCCGCATCATGGCTCAGCACGCACTCGCGTCGCTCGCCGACGACCCGCAACAGCGAGCTGTCCTCGCCGCACGCGAGCGTCACCTCCCCGAGCCATACAACCGCAGCACCTACGGCACCGAATCATCCCTCGAATCCATCACCCCCCAATCAACCCGCGACTGGTGGGCCGCCCACGCCAAACCAGATGGAGCAATCCTTTCGATTGCCGGGGCTATCCAACCTGGACAGGCAATCGAACTGGCAACAAAGCACTTCGGAAATTGGAGCGGCAAAGCCCCAGCACCAAAGATCTCAACCGAAGCACCGCGAGGCTACGCCCACGAAGAGGACGACACGAACCAAGTTCAGATCATCATCGTCAACGACGCACCACCCGCAGTCCACAAGGACGAGATGAATGAACTCCTCGCAGTCAGCGTTCTTTCTGGTGGAATGTCCGGCCGCCTATTCACCGAGGTCCGCGAGAAGCGTGCGCTTTGCTATTCGGTCTCGGCGAGCTACCGGGCCGCCAAAGAGCACGGGCTTGTCACCAGCTATGTCGGGACCACACCGGAGCGAGCCCAGGAATCACTGGATGTTTTGTATGAACAACTCGGCGCGATGCAGGCCGGCGATGTGACCAGCGAAGAGCTCGACCGTGCCCGTATCGGGCTCAAGAGCCGCGTGATCTTCAGCGGCGAATCCACCGGCGCCCGAGCAAGCGCGTTGATCGGTGATATTGTCAATCGTGGAAGCCCAAGAACACTGGCGCAGATCATCGAGCAGATCGAAGCCGTGGACCTCGATTCGTTCAATGACTACCTCCGCCAGAGAACCTTGGGTAAGGTCACGATTCAGACCCTCGGCCCAACCGCATTAACCCCTCCTTGCTAACCCAACCGATCGATTCTCAGCATTCACCCATTTGGTGATGACAAAGTGGCGATCAGGACGATACTGTGGATGATGATGACCCACGATTCCTCCCCAATCCCCGGCACTTCCAGCGATCAAGCAAACACCACGCCCGGATTCTCAATCGGGGGTACTACCCCGTTCATGATCGGCATCGGTGGCTGCGGCATGTCCGCGCTGGCGCGGATGCTCAGCGGAGCGGGTCTCAGTGTCTGCGGCTGCGACTCAACCCCATCTCCAGTCACCAAATCGCTCAAAGACTTTGGACTTGATGTCTGTTTCGATGAATCTGCTGACCAACTCCCCGAAGAATCCGATATCGTCCTCGCATCGGCCGCCGTCGCGCCGGACCACCCGATGGTCCTCGAAGCGATCAACCGCGGGCTCACCGTGCTTTCATACCCAGAAGCTCTCGGCGCGTGTATGACTGGACGCACCGGCATCGCCATCGCAGGCACCCACGGCAAATCCACCACAACCGCCATGCTCGGTTGCGCCCTCACCGATGCCAAACTCGACCCCTCTGTCATTGTCGGAGCCACCTGCCAGCAGCTCGCCGATGGAGCACTCTCCAGCGGTGGCCAGCGCGTCGGATGTCGGGTCGGTGCATCGCAAATACCAGAAGGCGAGTGGCGTGGGAAATCGGGGCTCCTCGTCGCCGAGGCCTGTGAGTTCAACCGCTCCTTCCATCATCTCAAACCAACCATCGCCTCGATCAGTTCTATCGAAGCCGATCACCTTGATGTCTACGGCTCCCTCGATGCGGTCGTCGAGGCCTTCACCAACTTCGCCCAGCTCGTTCCCGATGCGGATCAGGGAGGCAAGCTCATCATCGGGCACGACGGTGCGTACCGAAGAGAAGTCACCGCCGGTCTCAAGTGCGATGTCGAAACCATCGGGTTCAACCCCGGTGCTGACTGGGTCGTGGGCTACATCAAAGGCAAAACAACCATCCAATCACCAGACGGGCAATCTCACTCATGGACGCTTTCGCTCCCCGGAGAGCACAACGCGATGAACTCCGCGGTCGCCTTCGCCCTCGCTCGTTCGGTCGGTGCCGATCCGGACCTTCTCGCCAAATCTTTCGACGCCTTCGCCGGTCTCGACCGCCGCCTCCAACACCTGGGAACACGGGACGGTGTCCGCGTCATCGACGATTATGGCCACCACCCCACCGAAATCGATGCCACCCTCCGCGCACTCCGCACTTCCCAAGACCCCGCCAAGCACGGCGGGCGTCTCATCTGCGTCTTCCAACCCCACCAGCACTCCCGCACCCGTTTCCTATTAGACGAGTTTGCAACAAGCTTTGAGCACGCGGATGTCGTTATTGTGCCGCATATCTACTTTGTACGTGACACCGAAGCCGAGCGCCAAAGGGTCAACTCATCGGACCTCGTAGACCGCCTCCGTGCCCGCAAGGTCAAAGCAATGCACCTCTACCCGTTTGAGGCGATCATCGAACAGCTCGAAAACATGTGCCGTCCCGGGGATCTCTTGGTCGTCATGGGCGCCGGTCCAGTCTGGCAGGTCGGCCAGGGCTACCTCGATGCGGGAAAAGGCCGATGAACACCAGCACCGAAGAACTTCAGATCGAATCCAACGCTCCGATCTCCACCTGGTTTCGAATCGGAGGTCGCGCCGATCGTCTTGCGCGACCTCAATCCCAAGACCAACTACTCCAATGTCTCCAGATGGACCCGGATCTCAAAGTCCTCGGTGACGGAGCCAATCTATTGGTACACGAAGCGGGGATTGATCACCTTGTTGTCTCTATGCAGACCGAGGGCTTCAAGAACATCCAAATCGATGAAACAACCGGGCTCGTCTATGCCGGCGCGGGTGTCGCCCTCCCAAGGCTCATCAGCCAAACCGTAAACGCCGGATTGAGCGGTCTTCAAGGCCTCGCAGGGTTCCCTGCAACGATCGGCGGCGCGTGCATCATGAATGCCGGGGGCAAGTTCGGATCGATCGGCGATCACATCGTCGAAGTCCACGCGATGGATCGTGCCGGTCGCATGCATGATCTCAAAGCATCCGACATCGATTTCGACTACCGTCAGAGCGGTCTCAACCACCTGTTGGTCTGCTCGACCGTATTCCAACTCCAAGCCGCAGATATCGTCGAACTCAAATCTGAACTCGCTGAGTGCATGGCCTACAAAGCCGCCTCCCAGCCCATGAACGAGAAGTCGGCTGGCTGCGCCTTCAAAAATCCAATACTATCCCATACTGTAGAAAGCATCGGTCAATCAGGAGATCATGTCGGTGCCGGGATGATCATCGATCGCGCGGGCTGCAAAGGCATGACCTTCGGCGGAGCAACAGTCTCCAGCCTCCACGCCAACTTCATCACCACAACCCCAGATGCCAAAGCATCCGATGTGATCACACTCATGGATCAGGTTCGATCCAAAGTTCAAAATACCTTCGGCGTCACCCTCGAAAACGAAGTCGTCATCTGGTCGCGGGATTCGGAGATTTCATCATGACCTCCGTACTTGTCTTAGGCGGAGGCCCAGACGCCGAACGCGAAGTATCCGTTGCCAGCGCCATGGGTGTCCATCAAGGCTGCATCAATGCCGGCCTTGATGCCAAACTACTTATAGTGGACGAGCCCACCACCGAAGAGATCGCGTCTTGGCACGCCGATGTCATCTTCCCCGTCCTCCACGGCAAGTTCGGCGAGGGCGGCCAACTCCAACAACGACTCGAAGCCACCGACCGACCGTTCGTCGGAAGCAGAGCCCAAGCCTCACGCATCGCGATGGACAAGATGGCCACCAAGCTCTGGGCCGCCAAGCTGGGCATCCCAACACTCGACGCTGTGCTGCTTGATCCAAGTTCAATCGCAGACCCCGACCAAGCCGTACTCCCGATCCAGCCGCCGCTCGTCATCAAACCCATTGCCGACGGCTCAAGCTGCGGGCTCTATTTATGCTCAGACCATGATTCGTGGCTCAATGCCCTCCGCTCGATCGCTCAATCAGATCACCAACCAGTTTCCATGATTGAGCCCATGATCACAGGCAGAGAACTCACCGTCGGCATCATCGATAATGGCCAAGGCGGGCTAAAGCCCCTCCCAATGGTCGAAATCGCCCCCGCGTCAGGTATCTACGACTACCAAGCGAAGTACGAACGCACCGACACGGTCTACACAGTCAGCCCCGATCTAGCCGATGACTTGGTGTCCGATCTCAATGATTGGTCCGTATCACTGTGTAATGCGATCGGCGTTCGTCATCTGGCTCGCGTCGATTTCATGCTCGACCAGAACTCAAACCCTTGGCTTCTTGAAGCCAACACCATGCCGGGATTCACCCAGACCTCACTCCTTCCCAAAGCCGCGCAAGCAGCGGGGCTCGAAATGCCCGACCTCTGCAAACTATTTGTGAACGCCGCGATCAGAGAACACCAGCCAATCCGGAACAGTTAGAGAGATACCAATGGCCAAGAAGAAAAAGAAGAAGAATCCAGAGATCGCAGAACGCAACAAAAAAATCGCGTTCATTACCGCAGTAGTCCTCGGCGGAGCAGGCATCTTTGTCAGTGCAGGCATGGGTATCAAAACACTCGACGACCGCGCCGCAACACTCATCACCGACCAAGACCCACAAGTCCACATCAACTGGGGCCAAGGCGGATCGGGTCACATCTGGATGCCCATCTCCGAACGCGACCGCATCGAGTCCAATGTCCAAGCATCACTCACCGGCGGTAAAGCCCTCAGCTGGCACCCGCTCTACCAAGCATCCAAAGCCCTTGCCGCGACCGGCTGGGTTAATGGCGAGCCAACCGCTCGCTGGAACGACGATGGCTCGATCACCCTCGATGCCGAATGGCGTGTCCCATACGCAGCGGTCCGTAACGATGGCCGAGACTTCGTCATCGACTACGACGCGAATGTTCTCCCGCTTGATTACGCCCAAGACCAATCCAACCAGTTTGTCATCCACAACCCCGCGCTCCCATTCCCCGGCGCGGGCAACCCTTGGAATGAACCCGAGATCCACGACGCCCTCCGTCTACTCGCCGAACTCGAGCAAAACGATCTCCTCGCCCAAATCACAGGCATCGACCTGGGCACCAACCGCGAGCACGGCATTCTCCATATCCTGACTAACGGCGACGCCCGCGTTGTCTTCGGGGGTGGGCCAGGTCGCTCGCGCCCAGCAGAAATGCCATCTTCAGTTAAACTCGACCGATTGGTCGCGCTGCAAACCAAAACTGGCCGCATAGATGCAGGTGCCCTGATCCTCGATGTCCGAGGCCCAGACATCACCATGCAACGCCATGAGAACTAACCTCTCATTACAAGCGTAAACTTACCAGTGAGCGATCAACCGACAAATCCAACTCCCCACCAAGATCCATTCCGGTTTCCGCAGCCGCCGGAACCGCGCGAACGGGATATCTGGGGCAATGAGCCGCCGGGTGACTTGATCGATTGGTCACACCGAAGAGGCGAACCACGCGTCTTCGCACTGCTCTGGATGATCTTTCTTCTTTCTGCAACAGCCATGATGTTTGGACGACTCTCAAGCGGATATTCAATTTCCCCCTCCGTGTCTCGTCCCGCATCCCGAGAGATGCTTGTCATCGTCATCTTCGGCATGAGCATCCTCTGGCCGATGGTCCGCTTCTCGCAAAGCATTGCCAAGCCGAGCATCGTCGCCGCCAGTCTCAGGGACATGATCGTGATCTTGATCCCGACTCAAGCGGTGATCTGGCCTCAGCGATTGATTGTTCTCGGCGGCTGGTCCACAGAAGTTGTCCTGGCGCTGGCGCTCCACATCACCGCATGGGGATTGGTCCTCGCCGGAATCGTGTCCATCGGATCCATCCTCATCGCGGGGTCGGTCAATCACGGACGCACCCGTGCCCTGGTCATGCTCGGCTCCATGGTCATGGTGCTGGGTATGCCGATGGTTGAACTCCTCTCACTTAAAGGCGCACCGATCGGGGTCGCCCATGCCAACCTCGGTTGGATGCTCTCGCCCATCACGGGCATCCTTGAGATCACCGCAGATCGGAGTGTTCTGGGTCGCCCTGCGGTGGTATACAACGCCCATTTCCGGATCATTGCCGCCGTCGCATGCGTCGGATTGGCCCTATTGATCTTCGGAAGGGCCTTAGAGAACGCCAGATGGGTGGCACGCCGCAGGATTGAGCCCTAAACTACCGTCTGCGCATTGCAGTGCCGAAATAGGGCAGTGTTTGTCCAAGTATTCAGATGTAGATGGACAACAACAGACGGAGTTTCACATGGATGTCATCACCTCAGATGAACGCGAAATAATCAAGACACGCTACGATTTTCTCGTCGGGAACCGGTCCGTCATTACCGAACGCATCGCCGAGGCCCGAGCGTTGGGCGATCTCAAAGAGAACGCCGAATACCATGCCGCCCGCGAGCAGCAAGGTATGGAAGAAGCCGAGATCAAGCGACTCGAAGAACGCCTCAACTCAGCGCATGTTGTCGATGAGTCCAACCTCGCCGAGGGCGTGGTGTTTATTGGGTCCACAGTGAAACTGATCGAAGAAGACGAGGACGACGATGAGTTCGAACTCTACCGGCTCGTAGGCGAAGCCTCAGGCAGTGCCGATGGCGATGTTGTCGAAGTCACCGCGACCTCCCCGATGGGCGAGGCCCTTATGAAGGCCCGCGTCGGCGAAACCGTCCGTGTCAACGCCCCCAGAGGCGTCAAACGCTTTAAAATTATTGAAATCATCTGATTCTCTCTCAGAAATCAAAAGACTATCTATCTGAATCCCACCAACTGTCAGCCGGTATCAATAGATACGGTACGCTATCGTTGAACAACCCCCGCAGGAGCCGGACATGTCCCCAGTAAAGACCCTCGCAACCCTCGCACTCTTGATCCCAACCGTTCTGGCCGGCTGCGACACCCTCGCTCCGCGTGTGTATGAGCAGCGGATCATGAAGGTCCAGCATGTCCCCCACGCTGCCCTCGACATCGTTACCGCTAACGGCTCGATCCGCGCCCTCCAAGAAGACCGCCAAGATGTCGCCATCGAAGTCGAACTCTTCGGCAGAGACGCAGAGCGACTCAGCTTCGCCACCGTCCATGCAGATCGGCAAGGCGATGACTCGCTCCGAGTCTGGGTCGATTGGCCCGGTGGCGAACGACGCAACTCCGAAGGTGCCAATGTTGAAATCTACATCCCGGGAGTCCAAGGCATCAACGCCAGAACATCCAACGGCAATGTCACGCTTATGAATCTCACCGGGGATCTCATCGTTGGTACATCCAACGGCTCGGTACACATCGACAAACACCAGGGCCCGATGAACATCGACACCTCGAACGGAACCATTAGAGTCGATGACTCCATCGGCGATGTCAACTTTGACACCAGCAATGGGCGGGTTCTCATCTCAAACGCCGACGGGCTCGTCGAAGGTGATACCTCCAATGGCAATGTCTACATCTCAACACTCAACGGCACCCAAGGGCCAGTCCGCGTACGCACAACCAATGGACGTATCGAACTCGATTTGGGGCATGGTTTCGAGGGTATTTTGAGGGTCAGCACAACCAACGGCCGCATCAAAACCGACGGGCTTGTGAACGCAAATCTGATCGAATCATCCAAGCACACACTCGAACTCGAACTCGGGGACAGTGAAACAATCTCCGCAGTCAGAACATCCAACGGCTCCGTCCGCATCCACGGACGCTCCGACAACTAGATATCGTTCGGTTACGCCGCCCGCCGAGGTTTATTGCCATTGATAGACTTTGGGTCATTCATCGTCTGATGGATATCCAGCACCCATCCGGGCGTGTGCTGCTGAAGTGTTCGCACGCGTTTAGCTTTGCTCCAGTAGTACAACGCGGTCCCGCCCTGCATGACAAAAGCCACAACGATCAGCACTCCCGATACACCGAGCGTGAGCAGGTATTCAAGCTGGCCCAGTTCCTGAATCGTCCCCGCCATCTCAGGCATCGACGCGATCGTTGGATCTGAACCCAGCGATCCCGCCAGGATCGAATCAGCACTGTCATAGGTCGCCGCCTTGAACACCGCGTAGGCGATCAACGCCGCTCCAAGAATCAACTGATTGATCGCCAGCCCCGCCGGCGCTCGGACATCAAGTGCGTCGAGCCGCCTCGCCAGCCCAAGTTCCCTCATCCCGATCGCCGCCAGGGCAATCCCGAGGATTAATCCGGGCATGGAAGTCAGAGAAAATAACACACTCACCACACCCGCCATCAGTGTCATCCATCCCGAAATCCGCGCATACCCAGCCGCCTTCCGGACCGGTTTGGCATTGATCACACTCGATCCAAGTATGCTCAGTTGAGCATTATTCAAGGGCGAGCTGCCAAGAGGTTCTTGGTGAGGAGTGGGGGGTGGGAACTGCTGGTTCATCGAGCCCAAATCGACCATCCGAAGGGCTTTCTGAGCATCTTGAGTCCAATCTGTATCCCTCGGATTGTGGACACTCGAATAACCGGCCGTTGAGCTCCGAGAATCATCAAGATCGCTCAAAAACAAGACTTCTGGTCCAAATAGGATATTCTTATCGAATATAGTGGCAATTGGTAGCATTGGAAAATGTACTGTTCTACGATACTTTTCAATATCCGATTTAGGGTCTGTTTCTTGTTTATTTAATGTCTCAGTCCCCACGAATCGGTCTAGTCCTTTTACACTGGTGAGCACACCGGGCACGGTGCCCGTACACACGCACAGTGGAAAAAAATCTGGAGAATCACAGTGTCAGAGCACGCGGTTCAAACCGAAGCGTCGCGCGAAGGACTCGAGTCCTTCGTCTACGACGACAAGATCGTTCGATTGTTCTCATGGGCAACCATTATCTGGGGGGTCGTCGCACTTCTCGTTGGTGTCATCATTGCCATCCAACTCGCGTTCCCCGCTGCCGGCTTCGGCATCGAGTTCCTGAGTTTCGGTCGCTTGCGTCCGCTGCATACCAACGCCGCGATCTTCGCGTTTGCGGGTAACGCAGTCTTCGCGGGTATCTATTACTCTACCCAGAGGCTATGCAAAGCACGCATGTTCTCCGATCTGCTTTCTCGCCTCCACTTCTGGGGTTGGCAGCTCATCATCCTTTCCGCAGCGATCACTCTTCCTCTTGGGATCACCCAGGGCAAGGAATACGCTGAACTCGAATGGCCGATCGACCTGGCAATCGCCGTCGTTTGGCTCGTCTTCTTCGGTGGCAACTTCCTGGGAACATTGATCAAACGCCGAGAGCGTCACCTGTATGTCGCCCTCTGGTTCTACATCGCGACCATCGTCACCGTCACCGTGCTCCATGTGTTCAATAACCTCTGGGTTCCAGCCGGTCTCGTCCACTTGATCAAGACCGGTGAGTTCGCGGGACCGACCTTTCTCATGAAGTCCTACCCGGTCTACGCTGGTGTCCAAGACGCGCTTATGCAGTGGTGGTACGGGCACAACGCTGTCGCGTTCTTCCTCACCACGCCATTCCTAGGGCTCATGTACTACTTCATGCCGAAAGCGGCTGAACGCCCCGTGTTCTCTTACAAACTCTCCATCATCCACTTCTGGTCGCTCGTATTCCTGTACATCTGGGCTGGCCCTCACCACCTCCACTACACCGCACTACCAGAATGGGCCTCAACCGTCGGTATGGTCTTCTCGGTTATGCTCTGGATGCCATCATGGGGTGGCATGATCAACGGCCTCCTCACCCTCCGCGGTGCATGGGACCGAGTCGCACGCGACCCCGTCCTCAAGTTCTTCGTCGTCGGCGTGACCTTCTATGGCATGTCCACATTCGAAGGCCCGCTCCTTTCGATCAAGGTCGTTAACTCACTCAGCCACTACACCGACTGGACCATCGCGCATGTCCACTCTGGTGTGCTGGGATGGAACGGCTTCATGACCTTCGGCATGCTCTACTGGCTCATGCCACGCCTCTTCCAGAACAAACTCTGGTCCACAAAACTCGCTACAACGCACTTCTGGCTCGGCACCATCGGTATGGTCCTCTACATCCTCTCGATCTACACCGCAGGCATCACCCAAGGGCTGATGTGGCGTGCGTGGGACGAGACCGGCCGCCTCGCCTACCCAGACTTCATCGAAACAGTCACCGTGCTGATCCCGATGTACTGGATCCGCGTCGTCGGTGGTTTGATGTACCTCACAGGCGCGATCCTCGCTCTGTACAACTTCTATATGACATGGAAAGGCCGCCCAGACAAGTACGAAGAAACCGTGCATTACGCGGCCCCTCTCACGCCAAACTATGATGGAGACCCCGCCGCCAAATCACGCCTGACCGCAAACGCAGGTTTCGGACACGCCGGCGATAAGTTCCTCCAAGGCAACTGGCACCGAAACTGGGAACGCCGTCCTGTGCGTTTCAGTATTTATGTGCTCGCCGCCGTCGCTGTTGGCAGCCTGATCGAGATCGTCCCGATGTTCATGATCTCGTCCAATGTTCCAACAATCGCGTCTGTTGAGCCGTACACACCGCTCGAACTCGCAGGCCGAGACATCTACATCTCAGAAGGATGTTACAACTGTCACTCGCAGATGATCCGCCCGTTCTACTGGGAGACTAAACGCTACGGCGATTACTCCAAGCCGGGCGAGTTCATCTACGACCGTCCGTTCCAGTGGGGCTCGCGCCGCATCGGTCCGGACCTCGCTCGCGAGGGCGGCCGCAAGAGTCACCTCTGGCACTACGAGCACTTCAAGAACCCAGCGGACACCTCGCCGGGCTCGATCATGCCTCGTTACCCATGGCTGCTGAGCAAGAACATCAACTTCCCAGCAATCCAAGGGCGTGTTGATGCCAATGCAATGCTCGGTGTCCCATATGGCGACATGGTCCTCGAAGGTGCAGCCGTCGAAGCCGCACAGTTCCAGGCCCAGACAATCGCTCTGGAACTCGAAGAGCAGGGCGGCCCACCGATGGACGAAACCTGGGATAAGCAAGTCATCGCGATGATCGCTTACCTACAACGCCTCGGGATCGACCTTTACAAAGACGCCCCGATTGCTGAACCAGTATCAGAAGAGGAGGCATCAGAATGAAGTTTACTGATATCGTCTCAAACATGAATCTGGATGTGTATCCGATCGTCGCACTGATCTTGTTTCTCGTAGCCTTCTCCCTCATCGTATGGGGAGTGTTTAAAACTCCGAGGGCATTTATCGACCACCAGTCGCACCTGCCTCTGGAAGATGATTTTGAAATCTCAAATGGAACAAACAAAGAAAGCAAGGGGGTGAGCCATGGCTGATCCAACCAATAAAACGCATAAAGAAGAGCTCTTAGAGCACAACTACGACGGCATTCAAGAGTACGACAACCCAACACCAGGCTGGTGGCACCTCATCTTCTGGGGCACCATCATCTGGGGAGTTATGTATTTCGTTGTTGTTCAGATGACCGCGCTGGTTCCCGGTGCACACACCCGCCTTGAGTCGACACGGACCGCCGCGATCGAGAAACAGTTCGCAGCACTGATGACCATCGAAGACGACCTCGAAAAAGTCCGCATCGTCATGGGCGATGAGAACTGGCTCGTCCAAGGCAAATCGGTCTTTGCGGGTACCTGTACCCTCTGTCATGGCCAAAGCGGCGAAGGCCTCATCGGCCCGAACCTGACCGATGACTACTACAAAAACCTGACCGACCTCGCTGGGATGATTGACGTCGTCACCAACGGGGCCGCCAACGGTGCTATGCCCGCCAACAAGAACCTGCTTACCGATAACGAGATCGCTCTCGTCGTCGGCTATGTCGCTTCTCTCCGCGGCCAAAACCTCGAAGGCCCACGCGGCGTAGAGGGCGAAGAAATCTCATCATTCCCAGAACCAATCGCCGCAGACCAAGGCGGCTGATTTCTGATATAATTACCGACGAGGGGCTGGAAACAGCCCTTCGTCGTTTCCCACTGCCGGCAGGTCAGAACAAGGAACTCGGGAATCTCTATGTCTGAATCCCTACTCAAGCCCAACGAGCGCGTTCTTTCAACCCTAAACGACGACGGCTCACGCCGTTGGCTCAAGCCTCGCCTCTCGCCCGGTCGCTTCTGGATGCGCCGCCGCGTCGTCGCTTATTTCCTCATCGCCCTCTACTCGCTCCTCCCGTTTATACAGATCAACGGCAAGCCCGCCATCCTCCTCGACCTCATGCACCGAGAGTTCACCTTCTTCGGCAAAACCTTCCTCTCCCACGACACCCTCCTCTTCGGCCTCTTCATGATCATGGTGTTCTTCACCATCTTCCTCGTCACCGCACTCTTCGGCCGCATCTGGTGCGGCTGGATGTGCCCCCAGACCGTGTACCTCGAGTTCCTCTACCGCCCTATCGAACGCCTCTTCGATGGCGCCCCGGGGAAGAAAAAACCAAAGAAGCGCATCGGCCTCCGCCGCTTCTTCAAGTTTGCGATCTACCTCGTCATCTCCCTCCACCTGTCACAAACATTCCTCTCCTACTTCGTCGGGACCTCAGTTGTCCACTCCTGGATCTTCGGCTCGCCACTCGATCACCCCGTCGCCTTCATCCTCGTCATCGCGACCACCGGGCTGATGCTCTTCGATTTCGGGTTCTTCCGTGAACAAGTCTGCTGCGTTGTCTGCCCATACGCACGGTTGCAGGGCGCTCTCACCGACCAAGACTCACTCATCATCACGTACGACAAAGAACGCGGCGACCCAAGAGGCCGCAAGCCCAGCAAAGCAAAGGCCGAATCCGCCGATGTCACCCTCCCGGTCCTCGGCGACTGCATCGACTGCACCATGTGTGTCCAGACCTGCCCGACCGGCATCGATATCCGCAAGGGCTCCCAGCTCGAATGCATCGGCTGCGCCCAATGCATCGACGCCTGCGATGTGGTTATGGACAAGATCGATCGCCCGCGTGGTCTCATCCGGTATTCATCCGAGAACGCCGTGGAACACAAAGCCCAGCACCTCCTCCGCCCTCGCGTGGTGATCTACCCCCTGATCCTCCTCCTCGTCTTCGCCGGATTCTTGACCGTACTCATGAGCAAGAACCACGCCAACATCTGGATTGGTCGCGAGGCCGGGCTCCCGTTCTACACACTCCCAACAGGCGAGATCACCAACCAACTCCGCACACGAATCACCAACCGCGAATCGGTCCCCACGGCCTACACCATCACCGTCGTCGAACCCCAAGGCGTCACCGTCAGCGGCGGCTCCGTCACCATCTCCGTTGAGCCGGGCAAAGAAGGGTCTCAAAAATTCGTCGTCGTCGCCCAACCAGTGGCCTTCACATCAAGCCAGATCGAGATCGTCATCCGCATCACTGACCACAACGAGTTCACCAAGGATACGATCTTCGAAATGAAGGGCCACAAGTACAAAGCCCCAGAAGCGGCCCCGGATGAGGACCAAGACGATGGCTGATCCAGCACCCGAAAGCAAATCCTTCTTCAGGTCGTTTATCGACCGTGGTCTACATTGGCCCCTCGGGCTCATCTGCATGTTCCTCGTCTCAGCCTCTTTCGTGCTCGTCACCGCCGTCTTTGGTGCCGGCAAAGGGTCCAGAGCCATCGAACCAGACTACTACGCCCGCTCACTCGAATGGGACTCCGAAAAAGACCAACTCAAAGCCGCCGCCCGCCTCGGATGGGATGTCCAAGTATCCGCAAGCCCAACGCTCGACCCAACCGGATCAAGACTCGTCTCGGTGATGATCGTCGACGCGGACCAGAGCCCAATCGAGGGCTCGCTGATCGAACTCGTCTGCTTCTCCCAAGCCAATGCTCATCTCCCGCTGAGCAAAGTCCTCCCCGAAGCCGGCGCCGGGCAGTACCAAACCCGTATCGAAAGTATGCACACCAAAGGCCTCTGGGAGTTCAGGATCTCCATCCGCCACGCCGGCGAGCAAGCACTCCTGATCAAATCCATCGAGTTGGAGGGTTAAAGACCCAATGATTGAATATGACCCCATGTTCATACTCATCGGCACTGTCCTGACAGCCTCGCTCGTCGGGTCACTCCACTGCGCAGGGATGTGCGGCGGGCTCATGCTCTTCGCACTCGGAGCCGATGCCAAAGACCAAACCAAACATTCAAAGCTCAAACTCCAATCCGCATACCACGGCGGACGACTCGCCACCTACACGCTGTTAGGCGTTATCGCAGGATCCATCGGACAAGCCCTCGACTTCGGCGGCTCATTCATCGGATACCAACGCGCCGCCGCCATGTTCGCCGGCGTCTTCATGATCGGCTTCGGGCTCATCGCACTCGCCCGCATCAAAGGCCTCCGCATCAAGCATCTCCGCCCACCAAAGTTCATGCAAACAGCCGTCGAAAAGGGCCAACGCCTCGCCTTCTCCCTGACCCCCTTCAAAAGAGCCATGACCATCGGGCTCCTCACCACCCTCCTCCCCTGCGGCTGGCTCTACGCCTTCGCGTTCACCGCCGCCGGCACCGGGTCACCCATCTGGGGCGGCTTAACCATGTCCGTCTTCTGGCTCGGCACCCTCCCCGTCATGGCCTCGCTCGGAGCCGGGATCCAAATGCTCGCCGGACCACTCCACGCCAAGATCCCCGCCATCAGCGCCTGTGCTGTCGTCCTTGTCGGTGCCTTCACCGCGATGGGTCGCCTCCAAGCCCCCGAGATGTCACGCGAGAACCTCAATATCACCGACGACTCGGTCCCAACAGATCCCGATGAAGCATGTCCACTCTGCGAAGCCGGGCTCCCGATGGGCGATGCACAAACCGAAGAAGCCCCGTGACCGCTCCCGATACCATTTGCGATCACTGCGGCCTCCCCGTCCCGCAAGGCCTCTACGAACCCGATGCTGAGCACCAGTTCTGCTGCAACGGATGCAAAACGGTCTACAACATCCTCCAAGGCTCAGGACTCGAAAACTACTACAAAATCAAATCCGCCGTCGATTCAAACGCCCAGCCCGCCGCCACCACAGGCAGCAACTACGAAGAACTCGACGACCCCGCATTCCAAAGCACATGGGTCACGCTGTCCGACATTGATTCAGAAAATAATTCAGAAATAGAAATCGCCGAAGTCGAACTCCTCTTAGAAGGCCTGCACTGCGCCGCTTGCGTCTGGCTCGTCGAACGCCTCCCCAGAGTCGCCGATGGAGTCATCGACGCGCGTGCCAACATTCGCCGCCGCACCGTCTGCGTCCGCTATCGACCAAGCGACATCAAACTCTCAACCGTCGCCCAATCCCTCGACAAACTCGGATACGCAGCCCATCCTGCGCGAGGCAAAGAAGCCCGCGAAATCAGATTGAAAGAAGACCGCAAGTTCCTCATCCGCGTCGCCGTCGCCGGCGCACTGGCGGGCAACATCATGCTCCTCTCCATCGCCCTCTACGGCGGAGAGTTCGACGGCATCTCCGACGCCTGGCGCACCACCTTCCGCTGGTACTCAACAGTCCTCGGGCTCATCGTCCTCATCTGGCCCGGACGCATCTTCTTCACCGGGGCACTAGCCGCACTCAGAACAAGAACCGCCCACCTCGATATCCCCATCGCCCTTGCTCTCGCAAGCGCGGGAATCTGGGGCACCCTCAACACCATCAACGGCACAGGCGAGATCTACTTCGACTCCGTAGGTGTCCTCGTCTTCCTCCTCCTCGTCGGCAGATGGATCCAGCACCGCCAGCAGCGAGCCGCGTCCGATTCCGTCGAGCTCATGCTTACCCTCACGCCCAGCAGCGCCACGCTCATCGACGACGAGGGCAACACCAAGCGCGTCCCCATCGAAACCCTTGAAGCGGGCATGTCTGTCCAGGTCGCCGCCGGTGAATCGTTCCCCGCCGACGGCACCATCACCGCCGGCACCACCACAATCGACAACTCACTCCTCACGGGAGAATCCCTCCCCATCACATCAACATCGGGCGACCCCGCCCTCGCCGGTGCGACCAACCTGAGCAGCCCGGTCACTGTCCGAGTCCAAGCAGTGGGGGAGCACACCCGCGTCGGGAAGCTCATGGAACTCGTCGCCCAAGCCTCAGAGCACAAAACCCCGATCGTCCGCATGGCCGACCGCATCGCGGGCTACTTCGTTATCATTGTCATCATCCTCGCCATCGGAACCTTCATCGCATGGACCATGATCGAAGGCGTCACCATCGGCATCGAACACGCGACCGCGCTGCTCATCGTCACCTGCCCCTGCGCCCTCGGACTCGCCACACCCATGGCCATGTCCGTCGCCCTCGGACGCTCCGCCCGCGCAGGGATGCTCATCAAATCAGCAGCGGTCTTAGAGCAAATGGCAAGGCCCGGCACCATGCTCCTCGACAAAACCGGCACCCTCACCGCAGGCCAAACCACTGTCGTCGATTCCTACGGCGATCAAGACCTCTTAACTGCAGCCGCCGCGATCGAGCAATCTTCAAACCACCCCATCGCACGAGCCATCGTCGCCGCGTTTGATTCGGATGCTCTAGCAACTGATGTCACCCAAACCACCGGCCAAGGCATCACAGGCACCGTCAACAACCAATTTATCCTCGTCGGCTCGGTCGATTTTGTTCTCCGTTCAACCAAATCAGAAATCCCACCAGAACTCCAGCCCAAACTCGTCCGCCTCCTCGACCGCGCCCTCACCCCCATCCTCGCCCACAACTCCACTACGAACAGCTTCGCCCTTATCGGCGTCGGCGATGAGCTCCGCACCGACGCCGCCGCATCGATCAAATCCCTCCACAAACGCGGCTGGAACCTCGAAATCTGTTCAGGCGATCATCCAAGAATTGTCGAGTCCATCGCAGACCAAATCAATATCGAAACCCACAACGGCGGCGTCACCCCAGAAGCCAAAGCCAACCGCATCGCCACACTCAAAGAGAGCCATGTCGGTTCAACACCAATAGTCATGGTCGGAGACGGCGTAAACGACGCCGCCGCCCTCGCAAGTGCCGATGTCGGAATCGCAGTCCACGGCGGCGCCGAAGCCTCACTCGAAGCCGCCGATGTCTACCTGATAGAGCCCGGCGTAGCCCCCATCGTTAAACTCACCGATCTCTCAAGATCCACCATGTCCACCATCCGCATTTGTCTGGTCATCTCCGTCTGCTACAACACAGTCGCCGCGTCCCTAGCGATGGCCGGGCTCATTTCTGCCCTCATCGCCGCCATCATCATGCCCATCAGTTCGCTCACTGTGGTCGCCATCTGCACACGAGCGGGCAAGAATGTAGCACCGACCAAATCTCCCTCGGAGCCAATCTAAATGTCCGTCGTCTACATCATGATCCCAGTCGCCCTCCTCCTCGCCGGGCTCGGCGTCGCCGCCTTCATCATCGCCGCCAAAAAGGGCCAGTTCGACGATCTCGATACCCCCGCGCTCAGGGCCGTATTCGACGACGACGAAACACCGCCCGAGTCCAAAAATGAAAGACGCGTCGCCAAAGATGACGACGCGGACTAAATGGAGCGGAGGAGGGTCGAACTCCCGACCTTTCGATTGCGAACCGAACGCTCTACCAACTGAGCTACCGCCCCGATTCAACCATTCTATGCCCCGGGTTTCATCGACCAGAGCCATCAGCCCATTCGAGTTCTCTCCGATCCCGCTTGTTTCTTTGAAACCCAATCTCAATAATCATCCATGCCCCCCTCTGTGCAACCCGCCGTTGAAATCGATCATGTCTCCTATACCTACCCCGCCACAGGGTTCGACGCGCAGGCCGCCCCCGCTATAGATCAAGTAAACTTTTCAATAGCCCAAAACACCAAGCTCGGAATTCTCGGCCCAAACGGCGGAGGAAAATCCACACTCATCAAACTCATCCTCGGCATCCTCCAACCAACCAGTGGCCAGGTCCGCGTGTTCGGCCTCACCCCCGCCCAAGCAAGACAGCAAGGCCTCATCGGATACCTCCCCCAACGAATCGAAGCGGACCTCGACTGGCCCATCAGCGTCCAGCAAGTCGTCGCCCTCGGCCGCGCCTGCCGCACCAAGCCCTGGAAAAAACTCTCGGCTACTGACACCGCCGCCATCGACCGAGCCATCGAACTCGTAGATCTCCAAGACCTCGTTAATCGTCCCATCGGTGCCTTGTCGGGCGGTCAACTCCAACGCGTCATGATCGCACGCGCCATCGCAGGAAACCCCAAGCTCCTCGTCCTCGACGAACCCACCGTTGGCGTAGACATCGCCGGACAGCAACGCTTCGGCAAACTCATCGACACCCTCCACACAGAACTCGATCTTACAGTTATCCTGGTCTCCCACGACATGAGAGCCATCGCCGCCGTCGCTGACCGCGTCGCCTGCCTCTCGCGTTCCCTCCATTTTCATGACACACCAGACGGCCTCACCCCCGCCGTCCTCGCCCAGGTCTTCGCACACGATGTCGCAGGAGTCTTCGGAGACATCCACATCGACGCCCACCTCGCCGAATCATGCGACGACCCAGCCCACGCCCACCAGCATCAGCACGATTGTGGATGTGCTGACACCGACATAAACAACAGTGGGGGGGATGAATCATGAACGACCTCGCACCAGCCATCCTCGCCGCCCTCGTCATCGCCGTCATGGGCGGTGCTTTGAGCGTCTTCGTCGTCCTCAAACGCCTCGCCTTCATCGGCCAAGGCATCTCCCACGCCGCCTTCGGTGGTGTCGGTATCGCCCTCGTCCTGGGAGTCCACGGCGCAACCACGATGGGCACGATCGGTCAGCTTTCAATTGTCGTCGCATTCTCCATCGCCGCCGCCCTCTGGATCGCCGCACTCTCAAGATCACACCACGGCCGCATCGACACAGCCATCGGCCTCGTCCTCTCCGCGTCCATGGCACTCGGCTTCGTGCTCTTCACTCTTGCCGAATCTAAACACGGCCACGACGATCACGGCCACGCAGCCCACGGCAGCGAAGACCAGCACCACCTCATCGAAGACATCCTCTTCGGAAACATCCTGAGCACCGACTGGACCAAAGCAGCCATCGCAATTGCCGTTGCAATCGCGATCCTCCTCGTCACCTGGTTCAACCGCCGCCGTTTCATCTTCTGGGCCTTTGATGAGCCCGTTGTTGACGCATATGGGCTCAGTTCAAAGCGAACCACAAACACATTCCTCGTCCTCCTCGCCCTCGCCGTCGTCATGGCCATGCAGATCGCAGGCGTCGTCCTCGCCGCCGCCATGCTTGTCCTCCCCGGCGCCGCCGCACTGAATCTTACCAGCAAACTCCGCCCCGTTTTCATCTACTCAATCCTCATCGGTACCGCTGGTGCCGCTCTTGGCATGTTCATTGGCATCAACGCCGGCTATCCCGCAGGTCCCACAATCGTCCTCACCCAAAGCATCCTGTACCTCATCACACTCATCATCAAAACGCTCGCCCCTCGCCTGCGTTCATGACCATGCAACTCAAGCAATGGTCTAAGAAAGTTGTCCAATGAAAGCCGAAACCCTCCTCGCCGAACTCAACACCATCCGTAAAGACCTCGACGAAGACAAGTCCGACATCGAATGGCTTACTCTTCACCATGCATTCTGCTTCATCTCCTACAAAATGGGCGAGTTCCAGCAGTATGTAGACGACCAAGAAAGCCGCGGGGCATTTGAAGAGTTCAAAAACTCATAATACCAACTCAACTTAACTCAACTCAAAAGCCAATCGACCGCAACACCGCAGCAGATTCCGCCCGCCGCCCCGCGTTGGTGAGTTCCATCGCCAGCGATGATTGAATCTGAAAGTAGTTTGATTGCGATGCGAACGCCGTCCCCATCGCCGGCGGCCGCTGCACACGCCTCGCCGCATCCTGCAAGTATGGAATAATCTCCGCGCGCCGCCCCGCAACCTCAAGCATCAACGCCATCTGGCTCAGTGCTTCTAAAACCATCGGCCCATTGTTGATATACCGCTTAGATACATCCTCATACATCCGCCAAGCGCGATCTTGATCGTTGAGCAATGCATAAACCTTGCCCTGCTTGATCCGTGCGGCCCCAGCGAGATCGGGCCGCGCTTTATAGCGATTAAATGCCCACTCCCACATCCCCGCTTGGTCATTGTACTCATCAACCGATTCGATCAGTGCCGCAACTATATCAAACGAAAAATCCTGATACTGTGTCCCACACATCTTTTCCACAGCTTGCGCCCACACATCCAACTCCCCAAGCTTCAACGACTCGCTCTCCGCAATCTCAGTCATCAACTCCCATCCCTCAGGAACGAAGGCGCACCGCGTCAAGCCCGCTCTCAATAAACTCAGTTGATCCTTCGTAGTGCCTTCCCTCGGCTCTCGACGGATACCCTTACTCGATAGATCCACATCTCGGGCCATCCATTGTCTCGTGTGCATCCGCCGAACAGCTTTGCTTACTCCAAGGGCCGCCCACCGGTCCGCATCCTTCGTTGAATACTGTCCCCCCAACAGTCCGACTCGAGCATCGGCTACCTGTTTCCCCGTCTGTGGATTCAGCAGCCGACCACGCAGATTCTGATACTCCGGGTACCGCCCAGAGTCGAAGTTCCACATCGCCCGTTTACCACGGATCTCAAGATATCCGATCCATGCATGCGAAACATCGGTCCCTCGCGCATACACATACGCCGACGGGATCGAACTCGCCTTGGCCACTCCCTCAGCAAAGTACGCTTGGTCCGCGCACACCCCGCCAAATCGCAAAATTGATTGCAGTTTGTAGTCCCCGCTCTGCGTCACCTTTTTGAGTGCGCCGCTCCTGAAATGCTCTATGTCGTATTGGATTTCAAAGAACCGGTCTCCAATTTTCATATTCCCCCGATACCGATTCAACGCCCACGCGCTCTGTTCAGGAGTCTCGGTCATGTCCACCACATGCACCATCAACGCCGGGCTCAGCGAGTTTGGACTCACAGGCATCCTCCGACCGTTAGCCACAAAGAAATCAAAGATCTCCAATCGCTCCGGAGATCCCACTTGGTTCTCATTGATCCGCCGTGTGTAGTCCCCGTGCTGGTCGTGCACAACACAGATCGCGCTGCTCAAACTCGCGAACTCTTCCACAGCCGGCCCTCGCGACTCAAGCAACTCACTCGCCGCCCGAGCCACGCCACCCAGATCGTCATGCTTCTTATCAATCAGCAACCCAAGTTCAACAACAAACCCAGGTGATTCAACAAGCAAATCTACAAACGATCCCAAGTCTTCCCGCCCCGAAGCCTCGAGCATCTCCGCAACAACAAGATATCCCTCGGCCACCCCAACAGCATCAAGCTGCCGATCACTCGCCGAAATCGCAACCATATCCGCAAGTGCCTTCATCCGCTCAATACCAAGCTTGGCCGATCCAGGATCCTCGATCGAATCCAGAATCGCCACAGCTTTCTCCTGCACCTCATCACCCAGCGGGCTCGCAGAAGCCAACCCAGCACCAATCAGCAGCACGCCCAACCATTTCATCATCCAAATCATGTCATGTCCCTTACTAAAGATAAACCCTCCACATCCTATTCGATCCCTGTCCTCAACGGTTCGGAAATCAATTCGCATAAAAAAACCCCCAACGCCGAGGCGTTGGGGGCATTGAAATCAGTATCAGCAGATCAATCAGATCCCGAGGATGCCACCAAGCACATCGCCGTAAGCAACGATGAGACCAGCAAACACAACCGAAACAATCGAGATCAGCTTGATCAAGATATTCAGTGCAGGACCGGATGTATCCTTGAACGGATCACCAACGGTGTCGCCAACAACAGTCGCCTTGTGATCGTCTGAGCCCTTGCCGTAGACGATCATGTCGCCGTTACCAGCAGCAACCGCATCCTTCGCACGATCCATGATCGCGCTGCGGACGGTGTTGGGGATCTTGCTTGAGTTTCCAGTGCCCGCAACCATTTCGTCAGCAGTGGTTGCACCGAACGATTCGAGTAGTTTTTTCGCGTTGTCCCAAGCGCCACCAGCATTGGCCATAAAGACCGCCAGTGCGAAGCCCGAGGTCAAACCGCCAACAAGCATCCCCATCACACCAGCAACTGACAAGGTCAGGCCAACAATGATCGGTACAGCAATAGCCAAGATAGAAGGCACAACCATTTCCTTCTGAGCACTTGATGTCGAGATCGACACACACTCAGCGTAGTCAGGGTAGTGATGACCATCGAGATCTACGCCCTTCATAGGCCAGTTGTCAGGATTAGCAAGGTCCTCTTCGGACATACCATCGTTCCGCAGTGCCTGACGGATAAACCCGAACTGACGCCGGCACTCGCCCATCATCGCGTAAGCCGCACGGCCCACAGCGTTCATGGTCAAAGCACAGAACAAGAACGCGAGCATCGCACCAATAAACACGCCGCCCAGCAGTTTCGGGTTGGCGAGTGTCACGTCATAGAACGCAAGCACATCCTTCACGCGTCCACGCTTCGTCGAAGCGAGCGTCGCGTGCCAGTTCTCACCAGAAATCTCGTAGCGTGAGTCATGGCTCGCGGTCAACGCAAACACGTCACCGCCTTCGATGCCATCAATCTTCGAGCTGTGATGCCCTTCGCTATCAACAACATCAAGCAGCATGCCGCCGTCAACCATCTCGCCCTCGCCATCAGGAGTAATTACAGCAAACTTGCCGTACCCCTGGTGAACCGCGAAACCAATCTCTGAACCAGCAGGCATGACATACGCCGAGCCATCGCCGTAGAAGTTCGCCGCCTGATTACCGATCTGAACCTGAACGATCTGAATGTACGCCGCAAAGAGCGCCATAGCGGTCAACGCCGCCGAACCAATCGCAAAGCCCTTACCAGTCGCAGCAGTAGTGTTACCGAGCGAGTCGAGCATATCGGTACGCTCGCGGACGATCGGCTCCTGGCCGGTCATCTCAGCGTTACCACCAGCGTTGTCCGCGATCGGGCCGTACGCATCAGTCGCAAGGGTAATACCCAAGGTCGAGAGCATACCAACCGCCGCGATACCGACGCCGTACAAACCCATGAGGAAGCTGTCGCCACCGCCCGCAAACGAGAACGCCGCGATGATCGCAACAACAACAACAATCAATGAAGCCCATGTGGACTTCATGCCTTCAGCAATACCAGCAATAATCACGGTCGCCGGGCCGGTCAATGCCTGCTCAGCGATCCGCTTGGTTGGTGGATGCTCATACGAGGTGTAGTACTCGGTCGCGTGCGCGATCAAGAGACCAGATGCAAGACCAGCAACAATCGAGAACCCAAGGCCATACCAAGTCGTAATGCCCTCAAGCTCGGTAGCATCCTTAAGAATGAACCAGAGCAATGCGAACGAGCCAACGGTGATCAGTGCCGAAGCAACGTACACACCCTTGTGCAGACCCTTGAGGAGCTGCGAGAACGAAGCATTCTCTTTCGCCTTCACAGCGAAGATACCAGCGATCGAGCAGAAGATGCCCAGACCAGCAAGCGCCATCGGAGCAACAGCGAGCTTGAGACCAAACGCGTTGGCTCCGTCACCGTTAGCAAGCGTCATCGCAGCCGCGGCACCAAGCGCCATGGTCGCAAGAATCGAGCCGTAGTACGATTCGTAAAGGTCAGCACCCATACCCGCAACATCACCAACATTATCACCGACATTGTCAGCAATCGTCGCCGGGTTACGAGCGTCATCTTCTGGGATACCAGCCTCAACCTTACCAACAAGGTCAGCACCAACATCGGCCGCCTTGGTGTAGATCCCGCCACCAACACGAGCGAACAACGCCTGTGTCGATGCACCCATGCCAAATGTCAGCATGATCGTGGTGATCTCGGTGATCCCGCCATCAGCGAGCCCGAACTGGTTGAATACAAAGAACCACGCCGAGACGTCAATGAGAGCAAAGCCCACAACATTGAGACCCATGACCGCACCGGAGCGGAACGCAACGGTGAGCCCTTCGTTAAGCGATTCAGAAACAGCATGCGTCGTGCGTGCCGAAGCATTGGTCGCCATCTTCATTCCGAACCAGCCACAAAGACCGGAGAACAAGCCTGCGACAGGAACGCCGATGAGCGCCCAGATCGACTGAAGGTTCAGTGCGTACATGATGCCGAGGAAGACGATCAGCAGAACGAACACGCCCGCAACGACTTTGTACTGACGAGTCAGGTACGCCATCGCACCATCACGGACCGCCTGCGCGATCTCGATCATGTCCTCGCTGCCCTCGGATCTTTTCATCACCGAGCCCTGGAAAATCTTGGCCATCAGCAGGGCAAGGATGCCCCCGATCGGTGCAAGGTAATACGCCGGTGTCACATCCGACATCGATGCCAATGTTGGCATGAGTTGCATACTCATAGTGTGCGTGCCTCTGGGTGGTGGTGGGATTCCTGCTCTTCCTGTGTGTCACCCAAGTCACGATCAGGAATGGAATTGAACTCTAAAAGTTGAACAACATTCGACCCCCAAACAGGGGTCGCGATTCTAGTGCATGCTTACCAATAAAATCGGATCATGGCTCTAAAAACGGCATTCCGTCATCAATCTCAACAAAAAAAACCGCCCCATTTTCAGGACGGCAGTCAATCACTCCATTCGAGCATCATATCAGTCGCGTGCAGGAGCACGCTTAGCCGCACGGCGTTTCCGCTCTGATGGCTTCTCATAGTACTCTTTACGCTTCACATCCTTGACCAGACCCTCTTTTTCGCACAGCTTCTTGAACCGACGCATCATCTGCTCAGCACTCTCATTACCACGCGTTTTGATCCGAATTGCCATCAGGGCTCCATTCTCTAACAAGGATATCGTCCGCAGCACTCGCCGCAGGGCCCCTATCAAAGGCACCCCCGCCCCAAGGGTCAAGCAATCAGGCCTCATCTCTCAGCAATTGCAGCCAATCATCCCATATCGCCGATCCTTTCCCCATGAATGCCACCACATTGCGCGATCAATCCCGCTATTCAATGATCATCACCGTTCTCGCGATAGGGTTTTGTTCACTCGCAACCCTCCAGGGCTGCGAATCAGTCCCCGCCATGCGCAAATCTACAGCATGGCAAGGCCAAACCCCAATCTCTGCCTCATACCTCTGGGGCACACTCGAAGCCGAACTCCCACCAGGTGTCCGAACCGAGTCTGTCCTCATCGCTGCCAAATCAGAACTCCTCCGCCAAGGTCATGTCATCGATAAATCAACCATCTCCCCCCAAGGCGGCAAACTCCTCGCTCTCTCACAGCCCGGCTCACCCTACAGCCGCATCCATGTCAACACCTCCACCCAGCCCTCCGGCGGCGTCAAACTCACCATCAACATCGACCCAGACTCCGAATCCCGCACCCGCCTCGTCCTCGACGCAATCCTCGCCGAGCTCGGGGTGTAGAAGGATTCGAGCCCTTAGACTCTTTGTATCAATCTGATGCATAAAATCCCGCCAAGTATCTTCAGCTACCAAGGGCGGTTCGATAGCAAATGTCCAGTTCAAGAAAAAACATCGCAGTATGTGTTCTTTCATACAACCAACGCGACTACCTCATCGAGGTCATCGACTCCATCCTCGCACAAACACGGATGCCGGATCAGATCGTCGTCGTCGATGATGTTTCGCCGGACGACTCAGCCGATGTACTCCGCCAGTACGAGCGGGATCATCCAGGCCTCTTTACAATCAAAGTCAACGAGAAAAACCAGGGATGTGAAGTCAGCCGTCACATCGCCATGAAAGAGTCACGATGCGAACTTTCCACTTGGGTTGATGGCGACGACCTCTACTACCCAGACAAAATCAAGCTCGAAGAACAGTGCCTAATCGACAACCCAGAAGCCGGATTCGTCTATTCAAACATGAATATTATCGATGCCAAAGGTGATGTCATCCGAAAATGGGCAATCAATCCTCAGCATCTTCCAAGAGGCAATGTCCTTGACTCAATCGTCTCCCACAGCTTCCCCGGCGGGGTCCACTGCCGCTTCATGCTCACAAACACAAAGGCACTCGTAGAAGCAACAAAGCATTCCCAAAGATTCAAACTCTACGAAGATCTCGCAATATATATCCAGCTCTCAAGCGCCATGAAGTGTGCCGTAGTCAACACAGTCACCCATGGCTACAGGCAGCACGAAGGCTGTATGCACCGCACAAACCGAGACCTCCACTACATCTCACTCAACGAAATCTACACCTATTTCGAACACATCTTTAATCAGGCAGATCCAGATTACCGGAAGCGCATCAACAAGGGCTGCAACCAAGTCCTCAGCAGCTACGCATGGCGAGCCCTCAAGGACCACTCAGAACACCCGACCGCAGATTCCCAAAAACGCGTTGTCGAGCTCGCCAAGATCGCCATAGACCGCAACCTGCTCTCCGCAAGACCCAAGCACATTTACAGACTCCTAGCCACAAAGTTCAAGCGGCCGGTCGGAATCTAACCGACTCCTCAATGCTTGGCCGCCAGACAATGAATCCATGATCTCCGAAAAATTACTTCAGTAGTACAAACGGACACAACGATGACAGAACACTCAACAAACGATTCGCTCACTAAAAAATACCACGAAGGCTTCTTCGAAGATCAGGTCTCTGGCTCATCACGCTCCGCTTCACGCTGCGTTCCCCTAATAACCCAGTTCGTTAATCCAAAGTCCGTCATCGATATCGGCTGTGGAAGAGGAACATGGCTCGCCGAGTTCCAGCGGCAAGGCGTCAAAGATATCCTCGGCCTCGACGGATCAAAGATTAACCCCAACGATCTCTTCATCGATCCCAGCAACTACCGTCAAGAAGACTTCACCAAGGAGAATAAAGTAGATCGAACCTTTGACCTCGCGACCTCTCTCGAAGTCGCAGAGCATCTTCCAGCAAGTGCCGCAGAACATTTCATCAACACCCTAGCAACCCTCGCGCCCGTTGTCCTTTTCTCCGCAGCAATCCCAGGCCAAGGCGGAACCCATCACATCAACGAGCAATGGCCTGACTACTGGGCAAAGCTATTCGACAAACACAACTACGGCTTCTGCGACGTCCTCCGCCTCGATCTATGGCAAGACAAACATGTCGAACCCTGGTACGTGCAAAACATGATTATTTTCATGGATCGATCCAAAGCGGATCAATACCCTCAACTCTCCAAACATGTCTCAATCGCAGGGCAAAAGCCAAAATCAATTGTCCATCCAGACATCTTTAATCTTCGTGTGATCGAAGCCTCCAAACTAAAGCGCCGATTAGCGAGACTGAAACCGTGGAAGCTCATAGCAAAAAAATAAAGCATCCCGTCTCCCAAAGCCCGTCTCCACAAACGCGATCATTTTAATACCCGTTGCGGTACACGCTCAGGCTGGCATATCTTTCAACAAGACACTGTTCCAATCACATGAGAACTCGATTGTACCCGGATCTGTGTGTCTCAGGGATCTGTTAGGCAGGCTCAAAGAAGGTCCTTAATTGAAAATCAAGATTCACAGGTGTAATCTTTCACTCAGACTGCAATCAGTTTGAGTATGGAGGCGGGCCAAATGCAAAGGAAAACTATTGCTGTTTGTATTATCTCATACAACCAGCGAGATTATCTCATCGAAGCGATCGAGTCGGTACTCGCGCAAACGCGAAGGCCCGATCAAATAATTGTCATCGATGATGTATCACCAGACGATTCCGTCGAAGTACTCAGGCAGTATGAACGCGACCACCCGGGCCTATTCACTATTGTGGTCAATGAAATCAACCAAGGCAACGGCACCAACAGGCACCTCGGCGTCCTGCAATCAAACTGCGATCTCATCACCTATCTCGATGGCGATGATCTGTACTACCCAGATAAACTCAAGCTAGAAGAGCAATGTCTCATCGACAATCCAGAAGCAGGGTTCGTGTACTCCGATCTTAATCTAATTGACACAGAAGGAAACACCATTCGCCCATGGACCACAAACAAACAGGACATCCCAACCGGTGATGTCTTTGAGTCGGTCATCGGATTCGAGTTCCCGGGAGGCATCCAATGCAGATTCCCCCTCACCAACACCGAGTCGCTCATAGAGGCCACCAAACACGCTCAAGGATTCAGCCTATATGAAGACCTTGTAATTATGATGTACCTTTCCAGGTTCATGAAATCCGCCTTTGTGGACAGCGTGAATGTCGGGTACCGATTGCACGACGCGGGAGTCCACCGCACGCACCATGAAGGTCATAGCAATGTGCTCGATAAAATCTACCGCCAAAACAAGCACCTCTTTGAAAGTCTCGCACCTGAACCCAGAAAGCGAATAGAAAAAAAGTTTCATCGAATCCTCTGCCTGTATGCTTGGCGAGGAGTACGAGACCACGCCAGGCGACCCTCCAAGCTCTCAAGGGGCCGCGCCAAAGTACTCGCAAAGAGAGCGATGAGACACGACCCACTCGCCCTGCGCCCAAAGCATGTGATGCGAGTCCTGTCCACCCAACTCAAATCTCCAAAGTTTCCGCCTGCAAAGATATCAAACTAATCCCGGCTTAAACCGCCGACCCAGCTTTCATCGAGGCAGTGTTCTCCAAGCCCACTCTGTTATACGCAGCTCTCCAAGTGCCAGTCGTCTCGCGCGACCGATCGCCTCAACCCGATCTTCCCACAAGTCTTGCTGAGCAAGCGAATCTCGCACCGCTTGCACACCGCCGTGTGACAGATCGGGCAACCGAATAAATGATCCATCCGGGATCATCGAATCAATCGCCCGTGATCCATAGTAAAGAGGCAGTGACCAACACAGCAACGAGTCCCAGATTTTTTCGGTCACATAGAGATCGTTCGACGCATCATTCTCGATCGCAAGAGAAAATTTCGCGCTCCGCAAAATTGAAGCCTTAGATTCAACAGGCCCATGAGTATCGGGGTGCATTAACAAATCTTTCGGCAGGTTGCGCCCGTACAACGACACCCGAACCCCAGACTCCCGCAACAACCGAATGAAGTCCAGCCGTGGTCCATGCCCCTTCCAATCCATCTTCCCGCTGGTAATGAACGCTAGATCGATCGGCCTGTCCCTGCAAGGCTGCTCATCACGGAGCAATCGGGCGGGTTCGGGGAAGGACCATGTCGCGGGCAATGTGATCGGACAGTTTGCTCGAATGTCTGGCGCATAGACCCGGTCGCAAACCGAGTTGGCGGCTTTAAACCAATCGTCGGAGTACATCTCGCTCGGCTCATACACAAGGATCGAAAGCGAATCACGATCCCTTCCGAGAGTTTCAACAATATATTCGATCTTTCGAGGCTCTAGTCTTCGACGGATCTTGGCCATTTTTTTGATGTGGTACGGCAACTTCGGGCCACCAAAGTCTTGCAGCAGTGTCCCCATGATCAACACATGGTCTGCGCCGTCATCATACGGACGGATGACGAGATCGCGGTGCACCCCATTGGCACCATCGCATGCTGCAAACCAAAAATCCCAGTGCCGAGCAACTGTGCCAAAAACTCCGAGACTCGTCGAATTTGATTGCTTTAAGTTCAACTAGGAACCTCAAGAAAATGACCCGCCTCGCGATCAAATCAAAGTACAGAGCACCCCGGATTTTTCATTCTAAACAAAGAATAAAACGACCAGTATACAAATCAGAAATGCAAACACAGATGCGGATTGTTCCGGTACCCGGAATGCAACTTCAAACACTCACCGCTTTTCAACTGGTGTGTACGGCGCGTCATGAGGCCCGACATAATCCGTCGTCGGACGGAACAGCCGATTGTCTTCAAGCTGCTCGATCACATGCCCCGCCCAGCCCGCAATCCGTGCGAGCACGAACATCGGTGTGAACAGATCAAGCTTGAGCCCGATGCAGTGGTAAGTCGTCGCCGAGTAGAAATCGACATTCGGGTAGATTCCCTTGGCCGCGTATTCGCGTTCCATGACCTGCTCGATTGCGTGTGATTTCTCGTAGAACTCGCTGTTCCCGGTATCGTCCGCGAGCTGCTTGGCAAGGGTCATCAACTCGCTAGCGCGAGGATCCTTGGATTTGTACACCCGGTGCCCAAAGCCCATGATCCGCTCTTTGTTAGCGATCATGCTCATCACATGCGCCTCGGCTCCTTCAACAGTAGGAATCTGATTGAGCATCTTCATCACGCCTTCATTAGCACCGCCATGGAGGGGTCCGCGGAGCGAACCCACCGCAGCGGTAATCGACGAGTACACATCCGAGAGTGTCGAGATCACAACCCGAGCCGCGAAGGTCGAGTTGTTGAGCCCGTGATCCGCATGGGTAATCATGCAGATATCAAACGCCCGTGTCATCGCTTCAGTTGGTTTCTCGCCATTGAGCATGAACAAGAAGTTAGCCGCAAAGCTCAAGGTCTTATCAGCTTCAATAATCTCAAGCCCACGGCGATGACGGTCAAAAGCCGCCACGATCGCAGGAGCGGTTGCCAGAATCTGGAGTGACTTCTCGCGAGCCGCTTCAACAGAGTTCTCGTTTGGCGAGGAATCATCCATCGCCATCGAACTAATCATCGTTCTGATCACATGCATGGGTTCGGCATCCACAGGGCACGCCTTGATTCGTTCTTTGAGCGAGTCGCACACGCCGTAATTGGCACGCAGATCGGTTGTAAAGGCACCGAGTTCCTCAGCAGTAGGAAGCCGCTTGTTCCACAACAAGAACACCGTCTCCTCGAACGAACTCTGGGAGGCCAGGTCGCCGATCGCGATCCCAACATATTCGAGAATCCCCTCCGTGCCATTAATAAACGACATCTCAGTCTGGGCGGCAATAACGCCCTCAAGACCCTTGGAGAAAGTACTTTGCGCGGTGCTCATGTGGCATCCTTTCAAGTTCAAACAAATCGAGTAGCCTGGACTTGTCCCGCCCGTCATCGTGACATGGGCTTGGGTCCAGCGCGAATACAACTATAGGCTCCACAAGCCTTCAACGACGCCAAAAACCCCTCCCCGCTGGTGTACCATCACCGATGCTCATCCCACTGGGAACAAACCGCCCATTAGCCCGCAAGACCCGCGTCATCCCCGTCATCATCGGGCTCAATCTCGCCATCTTCGTCGTCCAGATCATCCTTCAATCCTCAGATCCCCAACTCGTCGCCCGCCTCATGAACATCGGCCATGTCTGGGGCCACAACCTCACCCCCTGGGGCCCGATCACCTCCGCCTTCCTCCACGCCGATTTCTGGCACATCGCAGGCAACATGCTCGCCCTCTTCGTATTCGGCCCCCAAGTCGAAGACCGCCTCGGACGCCTCGGATTCTCCATCTTCTACCTCGCCGGCGCCATCGGCTCAGCCCTCGTCCATGTCGCCGTCTCAGACCACCCCGCCATCGGTGCATCAGGCGCCATTGCCGCCGTCACCGGGGCCTTCCTCGTCCTGTTCCCCAATACAAAGGTCAAATGCCTCTGGCTCCTCATCATCATCACCGTAATGCAGGTCCCCGCATGGTGGCTCATCGGTCTCTGGATCGCCATCGACCTCTTCTCCCAAACCTTCCAAGTAGACAACGGCACCGCAAACGCCGCCCACCTCGGTGGCTACGCCTTCGGTATTTTTGTAGCCCTCTTCTTGCTGGGCACCAAGATCCTCGCCCGCGAGCCCTACGACCTCTTTTCGATCCTCAAACACAAAAACCGCAAACGCGCCTTCAAAGCCGCCACCCAATCCAAATCCTCAAATCTCCATAAACCAGACAAACCCGAAGACCCAAAGTCCGCCGAACTCGCCCAGCGCCGTGCCAACATCTCCGAACGCCTTCACAAAGGTGACCTCGAGGACGCAAGCGCACGCTACCTCGCCATGGTCGAATACTTCAACCAAGACCGCTCCACAACAATGCACCGCGACGCCCAGTACCACATCGCAAACCACCTCTACGCGACTGGCCAACGCCAAGAAGCCCTCGACGCCTACCAAGCACTCCTCATCGCCTACCCAACCGACAACGAACGCGATGTCATCTGCATCATCCGAGCCCGCATCAACAGCCAAGACCTAAACAACACCGACGCCGCCAGAGAAATCCTCACCACGCTCCTCGAAAAAACCACCGACGACAACATCCGAACCCTCGCACAGTCCGAGCTTGAATCAATAGAAAGCACGCAACAATGAACTCCAGAACACGAATCAAAATCTGCGGCATCGCCAACCACGACGACGCCCAAGCCGCCATCAACTACGGCGCAGACGCTGTCGGTTTCATCTTCGTCAAAGACACCCCAAGATACATCACCCCCGAAGACGCCGCCGCCATCATGTTCGAACTCCCCCCAATGACCTCCGCCATCGGCGTCGTCCAAGTCGACGACATCGACCAGTTCTGCGAGATCGAACAACAATGCCCCTGCCACACCTTCCAGCTCCACGGCAAAGAACCCGTAGACCTCGTCAAGCAATGCGGCCCAGGTGTCATCAAAGCATTCAAATACGAAGAAGTGACGATCCAATCCCAGCTCGACCGCTGGGCAAAAGTCGCAGAAATCGACGCCCTCCTCATCGACGGCTCAGAAGGCGGGCAAGGCCAATCCTTCGACTGGACCAAACTCGCACCCCTCCTCGAAGACTACAACAAAGACATCATCATCGCAGGCGGCTTAGACGCCAGCAATGTCGCCGATGTCATCAAGGCCTGCCGCCCCTACGCCGTAGACATCTCCACCGGCGTCGAATCCGAACCAGGCATCAAAGACCACAAAAAAATCGAAGCCCTCTGCGCCGCCGTCCGCGCCGCCGATGCCAGCTAAATCTTTCTGTGTGCCATGTAGGTGCCGTCTTCGGCTCCTGCATGTCTTCTTCTAAATCTAAACCCCCGCCTTCACCAACGCCAAAAGCGCCGCCAAAACCGAATCTTCCCCAACACCATCGGTATGCACCACCGACTCGGCGATCTCCATATACAACGGGTCCCGAAGCTCAAACACCGCCCCAACCTCATCGACCACATCCTCCCCAGTCAGCGATGGCCGATCAGAATTGTCAGCTTTCGAGAGCCGCGCCCGCAGCGTCTCGGGCGTTGCCTTCAAATACAAAACCCGGCCCCCCCCCGAAGCAAGCAGATCCTCACACCCCGAAGCAGTGGGGGTCCCCCCCCCAAGCGAAATCACCTGATCCGATTTCTCAAGCACAGACCGCAATGCATCGCATTCCGCCCTGCGGAACGCCTCCATCCCATGCTTTGTGATCGCATCCCCCGCGCCGCTCTCCCCAAGCACCCGCGCAGATATATCATCGAGATCAACAAACCCGCGCCCGAGCGATTCAGCAAGCCGAACCCCGAGCGTCGATTTCCCAGACCCACGCAGCCCAATCAAAACCAGATTGGGCTCAGATGCTGTCATATCAATCTTCTTTCACACGCGACATGTACGACCCGTCCTCGGTCGAGACCCGGACCTTCTCGCCAATCGCAATAAACGGAGGCACCCGAGTCTTCAAACCCGTATCGCATTCCGCTTCCTTGAGCTGGTTGGTCGCCGTAGCGCCCTTAATGCCAGGAGCGGTATCCGAAATCGTCACCGTCACCGACGAAGGCAACTCGATCGCGACCGGGTTTTCTTCGTGGAACATCACTTCACAAGTAGCGTTGGCCGACATGTACAATAATGTGTCACCAAGCAACGCCTTGGACAACTCCACCTGGTCGTAGTTCTCCATATCCATAAAGGTACCCCCGCCCTCGCCGTCGCCATAGAGGAACTCCATCTCACGCTTATCCAGTGTCGCCCCGTCGACAACCTCCGCACCAGAGAACCGTTGTTCTTTCATCCCAGACCCATCAACCGCCCGCATCTTCGCCTGAATATACGCCGGCCCCTTACCAGGCTTCACATGCCCGATCTTTGCCACAACATACAGCTTCCCATTGAGACTCAGCGCGACACCTGGACGGATTTCATTGGCTTTCATAGATTCAGATTCCTGGGAATGATCGCAGTGCGATCAGAGTTGTTTGCAGTGCCCGGGATGGTCCCCAGATCGTCCCTATCGTAGCCCAGCCACACCCTTTACGCATAGGATCATCCCATGAACGATCACTCCACCGACATCTCCCGCCGTCAGTCCCTCAAGTTCCTCGGGGCTCTCGCCGCCGCCTCCGCCCTCCCCGTCCCTACCCTCCTCGCCGCCACCGGGCGATCCACAAGCAACCGCTTCGGCACTGTCCTCGACTGGACCCCCCTCCCAACCCCAGTAGAGGGTTTCCATCTCATCGCAGACCTCGCCACCGGAGGAAACACTCTCTTAGCGACCCACGATCAACAGGCGATCCTCATCGATACCAAGTTCCCCCGCTTCGGCCTAGCACTTCTCCAAGACGCCCGCACCCTCAACAACGACAGCCCAGACCTCGCCCTCATCAACACCCATCACCACGGCGACCATATCGGAGGCAACGCCTTCATCATCCCCCAAGCAAACCAGTCCTTCGCCCATACGAACGCCGTGGCCAGAATCCAATCCCAGATCGATCAAACCATCCAGCAAGCCAGTTCAGCCGCAGAAGAGTTCGTTAATAACGGGGCCTCCAGACAACTCATCAAACTCGCCCAACGCACGGCAGCCCTCACCGACCAAATCAACACAGACACCGTCACCCCCAAAGATACCTTCGATCATTCAGCAACCCTAAAGCACGCCGGCACCCAAGTAGCCCTCCATCACTTCGGATCAGGCCACACCGACAACGACCTCGTCGTCCATTTCGAAAACGACAATATCATCCACACCGGAGATCTCATCTTCGCAGGCCTCCATCCCTTCTTCTTTCCCTCAGGTGGTGCCACAGCACTCGGGTGGATCAAGTCACTCAAAGAAATCCAGAAGCTTACCGACAAGCACACCCAAATCATCCCAGGCCACGGCCAGCCCGGCGGCCCAGAACTCATCCAAACCCAAATCCACTACCTAGAGCAACTCGTCGACCAAGTCCAAAAACAAATCGACGCCGGCACCTCCAAAGAAGACACCGCCGAAATGGAATGGAATTTCATGAACAACCTCGGCTTCGAACGAATCCGACCAAGAGCCATCAACGCCGTCTACGACGAACTCAAAGGCTGATTGGCTCTTGATCCACACATAAAAAACCCCGGGGGAATCTCCGGGGCTTTCTACTGCTCGGAATCTGTTCATCCCATCGAGTAATAAAACCGTTCGCGGACAATCTTCCCATCCTTCCAATCCTGTACCACGACCTGCTCAACATGGATCTCAGTCCCGTCCGTTGATGTCCAATCCATCACATTCTCATACGACGCAGAGCCCTCTCCAATAAGTACGGTCGGAGTCTCAAACCCCTTAAACTCCGCGACCGAGTCAACAAACTGCTGCTCGCGGGCAAGATTCGCCGCAAGCCCAACCGTCGCCCCGTACGCCGGCTCCTCCATCACAACATCGTCCGCATAAAACTCGTTCATCGCCTCCATGATCCGCCCGCCGCGGATGTAATCCAACAACGACTCGATCCGTACATTCTGTTCATTGCTCATGCCAGTCTCCTTAGATTTCGCTTCTGTGTAAAGAGACACCAGTCTCTCTTAAGGTTGTGCGATTTATGCCAGCTCAAACAGAATGAGTTCGCTGGATTCGATCGCCATAATCTCTATTTCACGCCCGCTGAACGACACCGCATCTCCAGAGGCAAACTCTCGATCGCCGATCCGCACTCGCCCGCGTGCAATATGCACATACGCGTAACGATCATCCGATACCCCGGCTGTGATGTATTTGCCTTCGCTTAGCAACGCCACCGAGACCTCCGCGTCCGAATGGATCTTCAAAGACCCATCCCGAGCATCAGGACTCGCAAGCAGTTGCCAACGATCAGTACGGCCCGAAACATCAAACGAAGCCTGCTGATAACCGGGAGTGACACCAGCAACATTCGGCTCGATCCAAATCTGTAACATCTTGGTCTCGCCGTCATCGAGCCCGTTCGTCTCGCTGTGCCGAATCCCCGTCCCCGCCGACATCAACTGCAAGTCCCCAGGAACAATCTCCCCACGCATACCGGTGCTATCACGATGGACGATCTTTCCATCAAGTACCCAGGTCAGGATCTCCATCTCCTGATGCGGATGCATCCCGAAGCCCTTGCCCGTAGAGATCACATCATCATTGATCACCCGCAGCGACCGGAAGCCCATCCGATCCGGATCCATGTACCGCCCGAACGAGAACGAGTGCGCCCCGCTGAGCCATCCAAGCTCGGTTCGGCCCCTGCCCGCCCCGTCCCATACCCGTAGTGTCTGTGTGCTTGTCATGATCTTGCTCCTTTCGTGAGCTCAGACGCGTGCCGGCTCGGAAGGATAAAGTGTGTTGCAACACATATTATTCCAAATAAAACCGTGTCAATCCGAATTTGTTGAAGCTTCATCATTCAACCGACCCGTCTGCAACCCCTCGCCATCCCTCGCAAGCACCAGAAGCCGATTCAAACTTTTCAGTTCCGCGGATTTCATATGCCCGAGTTGCGCCTTATGGAGCCGATCGACCTTCCTCCGGAGCTTCCTGAGCAGCTCCCGCCCCTCCGCCGTTATCCGCACTTCCGAGCACCGCCGATCATCCTCCAGCCGCTCTTTGACCACAAAGCCTCCATCCAACAACCGATTCACAAGCCGGGTCGTGTCCGGATCGTGAGCAACCATCCGCTCCCCGATCGATTCCATCCGGACGCCCTTCTTCCAGATCGGAA
>Ga0209345_10000155_pt1 | contig 96202 bp, 92 predicted proteins | sample Cruoilmetagenom7_FD_187294 | JGI IMG/M metagenome (GOLD analysis project Ga0209345, IMG submission 187294) | Oil polluted marine microbial communities from Coal Oil Point, Santa Barbara, California, USA - Sample 7 (SPAdes) (version 2) | ecosystem: Environmental > Aquatic > Marine > Oil seeps ... | reverse complement strand
GATCTTGGTTACGGTGACTCGAGCCTTTAACCAAATGGCGCGTAATGTGCAACAGCTTGAGCAGGATCGTAATTTATTGCTGGCGGGTGTTTCCCATGATTTACGGACGCCATTAACGCGTATTCGCCTAGCAACAGAGTTCATGGCTGAAGCGGATGATGAGTTACGTGAAGGTATTGTGCGCGATACCGAGGACATGGATCAGATTATTGATCAGTTCATTTCCTTCGTGCGAGACGGTCGCGATGAACGTGAGCAGCTGGGTGATTTAAATGCCTTGGTTGAAGAGTGCATCAAATCAGTTCGTTTGCAAACGCAGGACATCAGTTTTGAGCTAGGGAAGTTGCCTAAGCTTTATTTCAAGCCATTAGCCATGAAACGATTAATCACTAACTTGATTATGAATGGGCTGAAGTACGCGGGGCCACCGCTAAAGGTGACGACCAGAATGGAAAGCAACATGATTCAGCTGTCTGTGTTGGATGAAGGCCCCGGTATCAAAGATGCTGACATGGAGCATTTATTCCAGCCGTTCTCTCGAGGAGACTCAGCACGTAGTGGTGGTGGCTCAGGTCTGGGTTTAGCGATAGTTCGGCGTATTGCTGAAATGCATGGCGGCACGGTCACTTTGCATAACCGTGCCGAGAAGGGGTTGGAAGCGCGCCTAGAAATTCCGATTCATTGATGCGTTACTGATGCGCTAGTTAATTGCTCCAGTCCCTTGGTTGGTGGTGATTAGCTCAGCCAGTTGTTGTTGAGTGAAAACTTCCTTTTTACTGCAAAAGTCACAGACTAGCTCTATTTGACCATTATGCTCTTCTGCTAATTGAATCAATTCCTGTGGTTCGATAGTCAGAAGCGCTCGTTCGTTGCGCTCACGCGAGCAGCTACATTGAAATTTGATGGATTTCTCGTCATACAACGTCACTTTATCCTGGTGATATAGACGAAATAGCAGATCGTGGTGTGATAGAGTCAAAGCCTCTTCATCGGTTATGGTTTCAGCTAAGGTGGTAACGTGTTCGAAAGCGGTTTTATTGTCTTGTCCCTGATTATCGCTATCTGGCATAGCTTGTAGAAAGATACCGGTGATCCGTTCTTTCCCAACATACAGCTTGAGATAGGTCGGCAATTGCTCAGAGCTGGTAAAGTAGTCTTCAAGGCATTCTGACAAGCTGTCTTTTTCCAACGAAACAATACCCTGATACCGATGCCCCTGCTCAGGCTCTATCGTAATGGCCAAGGTGCCACCTTCTGTCCATCCCTTGAAGTTATAATGGGTGACATCAGGATCCAGGGGATGCATGACACCTCGAATGTGACCATTGTTATTACATTCGGTCACTAGCAATTTGACTTGGGAAGGGCTTTGCAACTGCAGCGATACCTTGCCTTCGATTTTGATAATGTCGGCCATTAAAGCAGTGGCAGCCAAGGCTTCACCCAGTAGGTGACGCAGAGTATGTGAATATTGGTGCTGGTCGCAAATAGTATGAAAACTATGTTCTAAACTGATGATTTCGCCACGAACGGGTAGATCTGCAAAGGTAAATCGTTGAATTAGGTCTGACATTGGTTCTCTCTAATCATTCTCTTGAATTAATGGGGCTGTTTAAGTATTTCAGCGCAGAATTGTTAGTCTTGATCTTGCTGTCGCAAAAAGCGGTGGATTTGGCGGCGTTGTTTTTTATCCGGCTTGTGGTCAGAATGCGGCATGGATTTACGTTGCACGGCAAGCTCTTCGCGCTTTTGAATGCTTTGTTCGGTCTCGGTGTAAAGACGTTGAGCCTCTTTGGCTGGCCCCCGCTGTTCTGATAATCCTTCCACGATAACTGTTTTCTCGGCAAAACCCTGCCGGATTTTTATAGACATTCCTAATTGAACCTGACGACTAGCCTTGCCACGAACACCGTCACAGTGAACCTTTCCGCCTTCGATGGCTGCTTTTGCGAGTGCCCGAGTCTTAAAAAATCGAGCTGCCCACAGCCATTTGTCTAATCTGATATAAATGTCAACTGCCATCTTGAACCTTACTGTTCTTTACAGTATCTTGCTTGCTTTCTCAGCCCTTGCGTGGGAGTATCTCGATTATAGGCGATCTTCAGGAAGGATGCCGAACAATTACGAGGGAACAATGCGACTTTTCGTGACAACTGTAACTCATGAATCCTATAACTCATAAAATAAGCCAATTTGTGCAACAACGGGGTAGATTGATTGCGCAGGTTTTAGCGGTCTTACTGACTGTGCTGACCTTATACATAATTGCAAAGCTAGTATGGTTGTGGATTGGTTATTTTCAACCGCCACCGCAAACAAAGGCTGTTGCTGAAATCAAACCCCAACAATCTAATCGATCAGCTGTTGATGTCAACAGGCTGGTGTCTTTGCATGTCTTTGGCGAGGCGGGAAAAGTCGAAGAAGAAGCGGTTCAGGCAGAAGAAACGCGTTTGAACCTGAAGCTGCTCGGCACCTATGTTTCCAATCAAGCCGAACTATCCAGCGCTATTATTCAGGCCAATGGTCGTGATGAAAAAGCTTATTTCATGAACGATAAACTGGAAGTAAGCGGTAACGTTGTTTTGCACAAAGTTGAAACCTTGCAAGTCATCTTAAAGAATAATGGTCGACTGGAAACCTTGACTCTTGAGGAGCAGTTAAATCAGCAAGTTTTGTCCAATAGCGAAAAGACCACTAAATCCGATGAGGTTAGAGAACCAGAGCGAACAATTGATAAGCGTCGTGATAGCCGATTGACCAGTGAGCTTGTAGAAATGAAGGATAAGCTGTTTACCGATCCTCAGTCACTTGGGGATTTAGCCAAGTTTGAGCCGGTGGTTGATGACAGTGGCGTGGTCTCCGGGTATAAAGTGGCCCCTGGTTCTGACCCGAGGATGTTTGCTCGCTTGGGTTTAAGACGAAATGACGTTATTAAATCTGTTAATGGAACGCAACTTAACGAACAAGGCTTGTTGGGAATAGCTAACGAGCTCACCAGTGCCGAATCGCTGGAGATAACAATTGAGAGAGATGGACAGCCCGTAACACTATTGCTGGGTTTGTCTGAGCTGCAATCGCAGCAAAAGCCAGATCCAAATGAGAGAAGAATCCAATGATACAGACACTCAAGAAAGTCCGAATGAAGCAGTTTGGTAACAGCGTGACCATGGCACTTTGTGCTGCAGGTTTGTTGCTATCTTCATTTAGTGCTAATGCCGAAAGATTAAATGTTCGAGATGCCGATATTCGTGAGGTAGTTGAAACGGTCGCCAAGATCACCGGTAAAACGATGATTGTTGACCCTCGAGTTAAAGGTCTAAAGGTGACGATTATTACTGCCGGCAGTGTTGATTACACTAAAGAACAGATCTATAACATTTTCGTGTCAGCATTGCAGGTTCATAAGTTTCAGGCCATTGAGTCCAACGGCGTGGTAAAAATCGTCCCGGATCAGCAGGCACGTTCGGAATATTCACCGGTCAATGTTGAGAATCTAGGCGACTATGGTGATCGTTATATTACTCAAGTTATACCAGTGCAGAATGTCGATGCACAACAAATCATGAATGTGTTGCGACCACTAGTGTCACCCACTTCTGGTCATTTATTTGCAGTACAAGGAACTAACACTTTAATTCTTCATGACTCGGCATCGAATGTTCGTCGTATTACTGAAATTATCGACCGCACCGACAAAGCGAATGATGAAGAAATTGAAGTGATTCCGCTTGAGCATGCATCAGCTAGTGAAATTGTACGAATTCTTGAAAGTTTAAATCGTAGTGGTCGACAGCAGCAGGGCAACGAAATACAGGAGCCGCGTTATGTCGCCGACGAAAGAACAAACAGTATTTTGTTGAGTGCAAATGATCGTCAACGTGTTCGTCTTAGAGCATTGATTGGAAGTTTGGATCGGCCATTGAACTCTATGGGTAATACCAAAACCGTATTTTTAAAATATGCAAAATCTGAGCAGGTGGCAGAGGTTTTATCCGGTATTGGGGAAATCAAACAGAAAGAAGAAGCTGCAGCTTCGGGCCGTGGTGGTGCAGGCACTGGTGGTGCCGTAGCAGCACAGCGTTCCTTATATAGTATTCAATCCCACGAAGAAACTAATGCATTAGTCTTGACCGCTCCACCAGATATTATGCGTGAGTTTGACTCAGTGATCCGTGCACTTGATATTCGTCGTAAGCAGGTACATGTTGAAGCGATTATCGTCGAGATTTCAGATAACAAAGCTAAAGAGCTGGGTATTCAATGGCTATTCTCTCCAGATGGCGGAAGCGCCCCTGGTGGTGTGGTGAACTTCACTAATACAGGAGCGGGTATTGGTAATGTAGCAGCCGGAGCTATTTCAGCTCGTGGTACAGAAGAAGAAGTTTTTACTCGAGATCCTGAAACTGGCGAGATTACCGGAACCGAAACTAGACGTGTCGGCGGTGATAACGGTGCTGCACTGGCTGAAGTTTTAGGCGGTATGCAAGGCCTTGGTTTAGGCGTTGCTCGCATTAGACCCGATGGCTTTAGCTGGGGGGCTTTCATTCGCGCGCTAGAAGGCGTTACTGACTCAAATACCTTGTCACGTCCAAGTGTTACGACATTGGATAATGTGGAAGCTATTTTTAAATCTGGTCAGGAAATCCCAATCATCACCGGATCAACCCTAGGTGATAATAACTCGAATCCTTTTCAGAATGTTGAGCGTAAGGATGTCGGAGTAATGTTGAAGCTGACTCCGCAAATTAATGAAGGCAATTATGTGCGCTTGGATATTGAGCAAGAAGTATCATCGATTGCTGGCTCGACCAATGTTGATGTTGTGACCAATAAACGTGAAGTGAAAACGTCGGTATTAGTACCTGATGGCGGTATGGTGGTTCTAGGTGGCTTGATTGACGATGATATTCAACAAAGCTCACAAAAAGTGCCTATTCTTGGTGATATTCCAGTGCTTGGTCATGCTTTTAAATCACAGCGTACACAGAAAATTAAACGTAACCTGATGATTTTTATTCATCCGACCGTTTTGAAAGATGATGCAGAATTGCGTGAATTAAGCAGTGCCAAATACAGCTATATTCGTGCCCAGCAAATTGAACAGGCTAATCGCGGTATCAGCTTGATGCCAGAAGAAGAGGCCGAAGTTCTTCCGACCTATGATGAAGCTCTTGTGCTACCTCCAACGTATGAACAATACATGAAAGACGGCAGTGAGCTGCAGGAAGACGAAGGCGAGGCTGACGAAAAATAATGGCTGAGCAAATGGCAACTGAACAGAGTACCGAAGATTTCGTTACCGAAGCTACCGCTAAGGATGCAGGCTTTCGTCCGTTACCTTTTAGTTTTGCTCGTCGTCATGGGGTCTTTTTGATTAGGACTGATGACGGTATGCAGTGCTTTATGCGAGAGGGTACAGCACCACAGGCCTTGCTCGAAGTTCGTCGCCACTATCCTCATCGATTCAAAATTGAGAAACTGAATGAGTCCGAATTTGAAAGTCGTTTGAGTGCTTTTTACCAATCAGGAACCGCCGATGCACGTCAGACCATGGAAGATTTAGGCGATGAGATGGACTTGTTCCGGTTAGCTGAAGAGCTGCCTGAAACCGAAGATCTGCTCGAAGCAGAAGACGATGCTCCAATCATTAAGTTAATCAATGCATTATTAACTGAGGCCATCAAAGAGAACGCTTCGGATATTCATATCGAAACTTTTGAGAAAACCTTATCGGTTCGCTTTCGAGTGGATGGGGTTTTACGCGAGGTGTTACAGCCGAATCGTAAACTAGCGCCATTGTTAGTATCTCGTATTAAGGTTATGGGCAAGTTGGATATTGCCGAGAAACGTATTCCTCAAGATGGGCGTATTGCTTTAAGAATTGCTAATCGTGCAGTAGACGTTCGTGTTTCAACCATGCCTTCAAGTTTTGGCGAACGAGTGGTACTGCGTTTATTAGACAAAGAAGCTGGACGGTTGGAATTTTCGCATTTAGGCATGGAGCCTAAAACCATGGAGTTTATGAGTGATTTATTGCATAAACCACATGGCATTATTCTGGTAACCGGCCCGACAGGCTCTGGTAAAACAACCACTTTGTATGCCGGTCTCTCTCTGCTGAATAATTCTACGCGTAATATTTTAACCGTTGAAGATCCCATTGAATATCTAATCGATGGTATCGGACAAACTCAGGTCAATCCTAAAGTGGATATGACTTTTGCCCGCGGCTTGCGTGCTATTCTGCGTCAAGATCCGGATGTGGTGATGGTTGGTGAGATACGAGATTTGGAAACAGCGCAAATTGCCGTACAGGCCAGTTTGACGGGACACTTGGTGTTATCAACATTACACACCAATACTGCTGTTGGTGCTGTGACTCGTATGCAAGATATGGGAGTTGAACCATTCTTGTTATCAACCAGTTTGCTGGGTGTTCTAGCGCAGCGTCTGGTCAGGGTATTGTGTCCCGAGTGTAAAAAGTCCGCAGAAGCTAATCAAAAAGAATGTGAGTTAATGGGCTTTGATGCTTCAAGTCCTCCAACTATCTATCATCCTGATGGATGTGAAGCCTGTAATTATCATGGCTACCGTGGTCGACAAGGTATTTATGAACTGGTCATCATTGATGAGCAAATGCGTACCATGATCCACAATAATAACAGTGAGCAGGATATGGAGCGCCATGCACGTAAGTTGACTCCAAGTATTCGAGCAGATGGTCGTAAACGAGTCTTAGAAGGACTGACTACCGTCGAAGAAGTGTTGCGTGTTACGCGGGAGGATTAATGGCCGCGTTTGAATATGTAGCTCTAGATGCTCGTGGTAAGCAAAAAAAGGGTGTTCTCGAAGCAGACACCCCCCGCCAAATTCGCCAGCAATTAAGAGAGAAAGATATGACACCACTGGAAGTGGTTCATATTGGCGATGCGCAAAAAGCGCGAGAAAAAAGTTCGGGTGGATTCTTTAAGCCTTCCATTAAAGTTGCTGATCTTGCCTTGGTGACTCGCCAGCTAGCAACCTTGGTCAAAGCGGCGCTGCCTATTGAGGAAGCGCTCAAAGCGGTAGGTGACCAAACCGATAAAGGCAAAGTCAAAAGTATTATTTTAGGTGTCAGGGCCAAAGTTTTAGAAGGTTACACGCTGGCAGATGGCATGGCGGAGTTCCCTAACGTTTTTAGCGAACTGTATCGTTCAATGGTAGCTGCGGGCGAGCGCGCAGGTCATCTGGATAAGGTTCTTAATCGTTTGGCAGATTATACTGAGCGACGCCAGAAAATTAACACCAAAGTATCTGCAGCCATGGTTTACCCTGCGGTTTTGATTATCGTTGCAGTGGGTGTTGTTTCCGGTTTGATGGTGTTTGCGGTGCCCAAAGTGGTTGAACAGTTTACGCATATGAGTCAAGAGTTACCGACTCTGACCAAAATTCTGATTGGCATCAGCGACTTTGTCATCAATTATGGGCTCTATGCATTGATATTATTGATACTGATGTTTATCGGAGCCCGATATTGGCTTCGAAATGAGGACAATAAGCGTAGATGGCATGCCAAGATTTTGAAAATGCCTGTTTTCGGTCGCCTATCAAGCAACCTGAATACGGCGCAGTTCTCTAGTACTTTAAGTATCTTGCATTCGAGTGGTGTGCCTTTGCTGGAAGCTATGAATATTGGTGGAAAAGTGTTGTCTAACTTAAAAATGCGACAGGCGGTGGCTGAGGCGGCGATTAAAGTTCGTGAAGGAAGCAGTTTAAAAGTGGCGTTACAGCAAGCGGGCCTTTTCCCACCAATGATGATTCACATGATAGGCAGCGGTGAGTCTAGTGGTGAACTGGAGCAGATGTTGCAGCAGGTCTCAGACAACCAGGAAAGTTTATTTGAAAATAGTATCGACGTTGCACTCAATATTATGGGGCCACTGATCATTTTGGCGTTAGGTGGCATGGTCATGTTTATTGTATTGGCAATGATGTTGCCAATTTTCGAACTGACAAATTCTATAACCGGTTAACAATTTTTTCGGAGTTAAAATGAAACGTATAGTACGTAAACAGAAAGGTTTTACCTTGACTGAAATTTTGATTGCGTTAGCAATCGTTGCCATTATGGGCACTGTAGTGACATTAAGCTTATTGGGTAATACTGATAAAGCTAATCTGCAAAAACTGAAAGCTGACTTAGGCACCATTGAGATGGCGCTCCAAAACTATAAGCTTGAGAACGGTTTTTATCCAACCACTGAGCAGGGCTTACGCGCATTAATCGAAAAGCCGACGACCAATCCAGTTCCACAAAACTATCCGCGCAATGGTTACCTGGGAAGTCGTGCAGTGCCGACTGATCCCTGGAAGCGTGAGTATGTTTATATGCAGCCAGGTCGCAACCACGATTATGATCTTTATACGCTAGGTTCAGATGGTCGCCCTGGTGGTGATGGTGAGAACATGGACATCAGTCCTTGGAATGTACATGAAGCTAACTTCAACCGCGACAATCAGTAAGCGGTCTATTCGCCATTCAACTATTCAAGCAGGGTTTACCCTGCTTGAAATTCTTATAGCGTTGGCAATTGCTGGAATTATGCTTTCAGTAGCGGTCATAGCGTTCTCCGATAATGACGCGGCAAAACTTAAAAATAAAGCTCATCAGTTATTTGGTCTGATACAAATTGCCCAAGAGGAATCGATACTTCGGGGCGTTGAGATTGGCATACGAGTTAAGCAGGATGGTTATAGCTTTTTATTGTATGACGGAACCCGTTGGAATCCTTTGCAAGATCATAGTCTGTTGAAAGATGTCGAGCTTGAAGAGCCGATTGAGATGTATGTCAATGTAGAAGGGCAGGAAGCTCTGCTGGGAAGTCCAGCTGATGAACAGGTGGCTAAAGGTGACGCAGAAACCGAACAGGCTGAAGATGAGCAAGCCCAAACAATCGAGCCGCCACAAATATTTATTCTATCAAGCGGTGAAATGAACGAGTTTACCGTTACTATTGGCCTGGATCGGGATGATGCCAGGTTTTATCGAATTACTGGTAGTTTTTTAGGCGAACTAAAATTTGAACCAGCTATGGAAGGGCATTACCGGCATGACTGGGATCTTGAGCTGGATGAGCCCTTTTAGCGAGCACGTTAGAAGATAGATATCAATGAAATTAAATATGGGTAGTAAAAAACAGAAGGGCTTAAGTCTGCTAGAGCTATTAATTGCTCTGGCCGTATTTGCTATTTTTATTACCCCCATGTTGACAGGGTTGTATGCCGCTAGTGTCACTGCTATCGGCAACGCTAAAGAGCGAACTCTGGCCAGCTATATTGCACAAAACCATCTAGCCGAACTACAGCTCAAAGAGGAGTGGCCCGCGGTAGGACGTAAACAGGGTGAGGTTGAATATGCGGGGCAAGAATGGCGCTGGGAGCAACAAGTTGAAAATACCGCCGATGAAAATATGCGTAGAGTGACTGTAGTCATTTTGATGGGTGAGCAGGGCAGTTACGCGATGATAGGCTTTGTCGGGAAACAAGAGAAAGGCTGATGAAAGTGATGAACACAAAACAGTCTGCTTTTACCCTCACCGAAATTTTGGTGGCGCTGTTTGTTTTTAGCATTGTGGTGGCTGGTGCTCTGCAGGTTTTTACGTTTGTACAACAAGCGTCGGATTCGAATGATAAGCAGATTCAACGTTTGCGTGAAGTTCAAATGGCGATTCGTCAGCTGGAAGAAGATGTTCGTTATCTAGTTCCTCGTACCCGTAGGAACGAGTATGGAGATGTTTCACCACTGATTGTTGGCGAAAGCAATAGTGTCAATAGTTATCTGGAGTTTACGCGTGCGGGTTGGCGAAATCCTGCAAAATTAACTCGCAGTGAGTTGCAGCATCTGAAATATGAATTTGTTGATGATGAATTACTACGGCATCATTGGATTTATGTGGATCCGGCTCAGGAAGGGCAAGAACTTACTCGTACAATGTTAACCGGTGTTACGGATTTTAAGGTGGAGTTTTTAGAGCAGGATAATTGGAAGGAAGATTGGATTATTGACCGCGGCACTAAAGGTGCAATGCCAAGAGCCATAAGGATTACTATCGTTCTTGAAGATTATGGTGAGCTTTACCGTCTTTTCCCATTAGCTAACTTCGAGGCTAATGAAAGGGATGATGATACAGAACCGCAGGGTGACCCTGAGCGTCGACCAAAAGATGGCGATGATATCGGAGGTAGGCGTTAATGCAGTTGAAAAAAAACTCTACTGATACGTCCTATAAAGTATTAAAAGCACAGCGGCAGGATGGGGTCGCGCTAATTACGGTGCTGGTGATATTTACTGTGTTAAGCATTATGGCGATTCATATTTTATCGAATCAGCACATGAATAACCGTCGCACTGCAAATATTATTAACAGCTCCAAAGCCTACCAATATATGTACGGAGCTGAAGAGTTTGCTAAAAGTTTATTGCAAAATTATTTCGAAGAAAGTAAGCAAGAAAGAGTCCATCGTAATCAACCTTGGGCGCAGAGCCCAATGATGTTCCCCATTGAGCAAAACATGGGACAGCTGGAAGGTTCAGTTAAGGATATGCACAGTTGCTTTAATCTTAACAGTATTATTATGGAACCCGTAGCAGGAGTAGAAGACCCAGCTGGTGAGGATGGTCGAGGTGATAGTGGTGGAGGTCTGCAGTTAGTGGAAGAGTCAGCTAATAGCGGCGCAAATGAAGAATTACCTGGACAGAGGTTATTTACCAAGTTGATTGAACCTTTGATTGAACAAAGTGAGTCTTCGCCAAGCGCGCTAGCTGCTGCGGTACGAGACTGGATTGATGATGACTTGGAACCCAGTGGAATAGATGGTGCGGAAGATTATACTTATACTGGATATTCTAAGCCTTACCGAACAGGCAACACCTATTTAGCACATAGTAGTGAACTGATGGTGATTAAGGGGTTTAATGCGAAGATTTACGACAGCATTAAAGAATATATTTGTGTGTTGCCAACTGATCAGGGAACTATTAATGTTAATACGGTAAAGCCTGAGCAGGCAGAACTTGTGTGGATATTATTAGAGGACGTTGATCTGGCAACGGTTAAACAAGCTTTAGAACAACTGCCGGAAGACGGTTACGATGAGGCTAGTTTTTTTGAGACTTTGGGTAGTGGGAAAGTATCTCAAGATGGACGAGGTAGATTAGTTTTTGATAGTCAGTATATGCAATTAACGGCTACAGCAATGGTGCAAACTGGCAGTGCTAAAGTGCAATCATTATTAAAGAAAACTAACACTAAATTTGAAGTGGTTGCACGCCACATTGGAGATTAGCAATGAAAGATCGATTATTTATTCGATTAAAAAGTGATGAAGAATCGTTGGAGTGGGGGCTCTTAACCTATGAAGAAGCCGTGCCTAAGCTTAAAGAGCGAGGGGAGTTATTACTGGATGATATGATTGCACTGGCCGACCAGGCTAGCCAGCAAGAAGTCATATTACTATTACCCGCCAGTCGAGTACGTTGTTTTAATGTTAAAGCGCCCACTAGAAACCGTAAGCAATTGGAAAAAGCCGTACCTTATACATTAGAGGAGCAGGTGCTTGATAATGTAGAGCAGCAACTGTTTGCCTTAGGCAGTGTCAACAGTGATGGCATGATTGCAGTTAATGTGGTTGATAAGGCTTACCTGTCAGGTGTTATTGACAAGCTCAAAGAAGCCTCAGTAGAGCCTGATTTTGTGGTTTCTGACGCAGCATGTTTACCGTTATTTGAAGATGCATGGTCATTGTTGGAACATGATGATGCTGTCTTAGTAAGGCAGTCCGCCAATGAGTATTGGTCCACAGAGGTGGACATGTTGGCAGACTTAATGACTTGGAATTTGCAAAGTCAGTTTGAAGAGAGCCAAACGGTATCTCAGGCAATTCGTATTTATAGCCCGAATGAACATACTGATTTACTGGCCGGCGTATCAGGTTTGGCTATACAGCAGGCGCCAGTAGAGGACAGCTTTGAATGGCTGTGCAGTCAATTCAGTTTCTCCTCCATTAATTTGCTGCAACAAGAATTTTCATCACAAAAGAAAAACCAGGTTAACTTAGGGCAATGGAAACTTCCCGCGATTGCCGCCAGTTGCCTTATTGGAGTCGGACTCATTTATCTGGTCAGTCAAATAATTGTTTTAAGTACCCAGAGGGCGAACTTAGAACAACAGCTGATCGCCAGTGTTCAAGAAGTCTTTCCTAACGTGAATGATGTCAATACAGGATTAATGCAGGTTTCAAACCGCTTCTCCACATTGGGGGGCGATGCTGCCTCTACCAATAGTTTTATGTTGTTACTAGATAAGTCTTTGGCCGCAATTAATCCTCAATTAATCAAGGTGTCGCAACTTGAATATTTGTCGAGTCAGGCACAATTAAGCTTTGATGTTGAGGCGAGTGATTATGCGATCTTAACAGCAGCACAAAACAAGCTGGAATCTTCTGGGGTGCAGGTTGAGATGCGTAACGCATCAGAAAATGGTGGTGTCTGGTCTGCTAGAATTGCTGTGGGGGTGAAACAATGAGCGCACTAAAAACCTGGTATTCAGGACTTCAACAGCGAGAACAAACTATGGTTGTTGCGCTTGGTTTGTCACTGGCAATTTTATTGCTATTTTTAATCATTGTGTTGCCAATGAGAAGTTACTTTACCAGTTTAAATGATGACTTGAGTTACTATGAAAACCAGCTTGCAACTGTACAAAAGCAAGTTGCTGCGATTAAAAGTGCAGGTCCTGCAAAAGTGAACAATGAAAATATTTCACTGAATCAGTTGGTTAATCAGACTGCGAAAAGTTTTGGCTTAAGTTTTTCAAGAATTGAAGAGCGTGAGCGAAACAAAGAGATTCAGCTAAGATTGGATAATGTAGAGTTTGATCAACTGCTCCGCTGGATTTCATTATTAGAGCAGGACCGAGGGTTAGTGGTTGATACATTAAGAGTTTCCAAAAAGGATGCAGTAGGTAAAGTGGATGCCTCGATAAAATTGATCAAAGCTTCATGAAAAAAGTCATACTAGGTACCACATTAGGATTATTGCTACTTACTGTCTTCCTGGTGATACTCGCTCCAGCAAGAGTTGTATTACCCTGGGTTACACAAAACCTGTCTCAAGTGGCAATTAATGGCCCATCGGGAACACTCTGGAATACTGAGCTACAGTCCATTACTGTTCAGGGCCAGGCAATAGAAGATATTTCAATCGAAACCAGTTTCTGGCACCTGCTGTTTGGAAATGTCAGTTCTGATATACGTATCAATGATCAAAACGTCAGGTTGGAAGGTAGTGTCGCACTTAACAGTGAGCAAGTTAGCATCGAAAATACCGGCTATCAGCTTGAGGCTTCAATGTTGCTGGATTGGATTAAGATGCCAATCACCGAACTGTCAGGCCGGTTTATTGGACAAATCAATACTGTGACATTGGCTGCCAATGAGCTTCATGCTTTAGACGTTAATGGTCGATGGCAAAGTGCTGTTGTTGGATATCCAAACTCTGTTCTGGAACTGGGTGATATTTATTACACTATTGAGCGAACTGATGATGGCCGTGCATTACTGACTATAACCGATAATCCTGGCATGCTGGATCTGAAGGGTACGCTTGAAGTCGGCTTTGATAAGCAATATCAGTTAAATGTCAGCACAAAAACTGATATTCCTTCCAACATTAAAGAGTGGTTAACCCAGTTGGGTCGTACAGAAAACAATAGGATATTTATCAAGTGGAATGGTCGCCTGCCTTAACAAAAGAGCAATGGGATGATCTGGATGCCATATTGCTAGACATGGATGGCACCCTCTTGGATTTGGCTTTTGATAATGACTTTTGGTTAAGGCAAGTACCTAAGCTTTATGCTGATAAACTTGAAATAGAGCTTGGTGCGGCGCAAAAAGAACTGTTTGATTTGTACCATGAGTATAAGGGCACTCTTGAGTGGTACTGTACTGATTTTTGGAGTCAGCAATTAGGGATAGATATCATTAAGCACAAATATAATTTCGCCCATAATATTGCCATTCGTCCTGGAACGGTTGAGTTCTTGAATAAAGCAAAAGCTTATAATAAGCGATTAGTTTTGGTCACCAATGCTCACCCTGATACTTTAGCTGTAAAAATGGATCGTGTTTTAATCGCAAAATACTTTGATGATATTTACTCTTCTCATCAATTTTCTCGGCCTAAGGAGTCCCCTGATTTTTGGACGCGTTTACAGCGAGAAATTAAAGTACCGCTAGATAAATGTCTATTTGTCGATGACTCTGAGGAGATTTTAACCGTAGCGCAACAATCCGGCGTTAAACTACTTTTATCGGTAAGTCAGCCAGACTTATCGTTACCGGTTAAAGATAGCCTCAAATTCCCGAATATTAATCAGCTCAACGAAATAATTGGATAAACTAAATATGCGTCAACCCCCTAAGATTAAACAGACCAAATTAATTGCTCAAACCAGAATCTTTGGCGTGGAAGAAATGGAGCTTGAGTTCTCCAATGGCGTGTACCGGATTTATGAGCGTCTCAAAGCAGGTAAGCATGGCGCGGTGATGATATTACCACTTCTTAATAGTGACACCATGTTGTTAATTAAAGAGTACGCCGCTGGAGTAGAGCGGTATGAACTAGCCTTTCCCAAGGGGCTTGTGGATGCTGGCGAAAGTAGTGTGCAAGCGGCTAATCGCGAACTACAGGAAGAGGTTGGCTATGCGGCAAACCAACTTAAAGTATTGCGGAAAGTAAGCTTGGCGCCTGGTTACTTAAGCCATCAAATGGATATTGTGGTAGCACAAGATTTATATCCCAGCAAACTGGAAGGAGATGAGCCTGAGCCAATTGAAGTGGTAGAGTGGAAAATCAGTGAAATGGATAGGCTGCTAGAGATTGAAGAGTTCAGTGAAGCGCGCAGTATTGCAGCGCTTTATTTATTGAAAGATTATTTAGCTAAAGCATAAAAAAGTCAGACAAAAAAACAGCGAGCAAAAGCTCGCTGTTTTGGTTTATGGGACAAGAAACTAGAGTATCAGATTATCTTTCTTCAGCTGGCATAGAGATAACAGTTTCGCCATCGTCTTGCTGCTCTAACGTACCATTAATTTCTAAATACTCATTGATCGGTTTGTTACCCGCCACAATTTGAATAGCAATGGGTTTCTCGTGAGAAATAGAAAGTTCCTTAGCAAATATTGTGATCAGGTGGATACCTTCAGTTTGTGGAATAACCGTAATAATCTGCTCTTCAGGTTGTTGAGCTTGTTTGTTAGCCTTGAAAGTCATTTGTGAATTTCCGGATAATAGTAAGTTATCCGTTGTTTGTAATCGCGCAATAACATCTTCTGAGTTGTCACTGGCCGATAGGTGAATCTGCACGGCTTCCCCGACTGCTACACGATGTTTGCTGACTTGATAAGTGATGGTGACTTTAGGACCAGGTTTACCTGGACTTTGATAAGTCTGCTTAGGTTTGCTGGTTTCAGTTTGGCTGGCGCAGGCAGATAGTGACAGAGCACTAAATGCCAAGCTACCAGCAATCGTTAATGTCATCATAAGTAGTTTCATAATGCGTGCCCTAAATAGTTGTTAATTACTAATAAGTTGAACGTCATAGCAAGTACCGACGACATTGGAGCCGCTTGAGTCATAGGCTAAAGTATCGGCAACATAAGTGCCTGACTGCAGATTGGTAGTTACATTGACGATACCTGTTCCAAAGTCTTGATTATAGGCCACCAGGGATCCTTGCAAGTAGATATAGGCATCCAAATCATTAAGCCCGTTTGGTGTTAATCGCAGGGTATAGCTACCAGATGTTGAAATATTCAATCGTAAAAATCTGTGATTCCCCAGCTTGTTTCTGTCGCTACCATTAGTGGTGTTGGTACAGACCTCTGTCGCAGAGTTATCAGGTACCAACGTGACGTAAACAGGAAGATTGGTAGAATCGCCGCCATTGTTGGTTTCGTTGCTGCCCCAAATATCTATATTAGTGACAATATTCTGCCCATTGATAAGGCTATTGATTTGCGCTACCTGAGCAGCGTTATTATCTTTAAGGTAAGTAATGAAACTAAAAATACTGGTAAACGCTTCGCTGTCTTTTTGTTCGCTGGTTAGAACTTCATAAATAGGGAGCAGGCCAATGCTAGTCGTATCATCATTCAGGCCGTCATAAATATCATACAGAATAGCCTGCACAGAACCTTCGCTAAACCACCCTTTGTTTGAAACATTGTTATTTTCAACATTGATGGAAAAGCCTTGTGCTTGGCTAGAGCCAAAAGAATCTCGATAGTAGGGATCGTCAGTGATAATACCCGCCCAGGCATTACCAAAACCCTCTCCGAAAGCAACACGCATATCCAGTCGATCGCCCCCCGCATGCGAGCCGCCAATACTATCGGAGCGGGCTAAGTTATCTTCAAAATAATGCCCCCACTCGTGAATAATGACGTGACCATCATATTCATCGGTATCACTGTTAGCGGCCCCAAGCAGGTAGATCTGGCCATTACTATAATAGGAAGTACCAATTTGGCCCTGAGAAATATCACCAGATTGGGCTACATTGTTGATGCTCCAGTTGATATTAAGGGCTGGTAATATTATTGAGCTGTCTACAGCTTCTAATTTCTTGATGGTGTCGTAGACACGATCGAGAATATGGAAAGGAGCTGCAGCACGGGTCGAAGTATAGCTACTACCGCTCCAGCCGGAGGCTGCGTTAAGGTTTCTGGTTTGATCGGCGGTACCTGTTGTAAAAATGGCTGAGTCGAGAACATAAATGGCGCCACTGCTGGTATTGTCGATTACTTTAGTGTTCCAGCCGGGAGTGCCTGATTGAGTTAACTCAGCCCGCACACGGATCTTGACGTCGGTATTGGAGTTCAACTCGAAGCTATAATCACCATTTTCATCAGTTTTTGATGTTGCAATCACGCTGCTTCCCTGGAGCGCCTGAATAGTTGCACCTCGAACCGGATCCTGAGTAGCACTGTTGTAATCGAGTCCATTGGTTAAAGTGTTGTGCGGAACATTATCGTAAGTGATAGTGCCTGAAACTGTGACTTTTTCAGGTGCAGGTCCTGAAGGAGGAGGGCTTGAATCATCGCTACTATCACTGCTACAGGCAGTCAGGAATGCGAAGCTAGCCATTAATAAAGTGCCACGAATAAGCTGCATTGATATTCTCCAGGGTGAATATTGAAACAATGTTAAATTATCTACGCTGTATTTAATATGAACAAATCAACGTTCAATGTAAATGGTTACTCTGTAGAGTTGTGTTATTTAATAGCTTTGACTTTGATATTAACTGGGTTGGTCCAGTTGGATTATATTCAGAAAACAACAGCTTAGGGATAAAATGGTATTAAAGAGCACTTCTTCAGAGGTTTGTGGTGTTGCTTGTTCTGAGAAGTTGGTTTAAGGCTTCCATCACCTGATTATCCTGCTTATAGTTATTCAGAACATCGCCAGCTCGGGTAGAGGTTGGACTCTCTTGAGAGGTTTTTAGGGGCTCAAACTCAACCGTAATATCGGGAGTGATGCCAGAACCCTGTATCGATTTACCGTCGGGGGTGTAATACAAGGAGGTGGTCAGCTTGACAGCATTACCACCGTGGATCGGTAATATGGTTTGCACCATGGCTTTGCCATAAGATTGGGTGCCTATGATGATGGCCCGGTGATGATCTTTGAGTGCACCCGCAACAATTTCTGAAGCCGATGCAGAGCCACCATTGATTAATACTGCCATTGGCTTGCTTCGTAAAATGTCGCCGGAAGTTGCGGTATAAGATTCATTACCTTCGGGTAAGCGACCTTTAGTTGAAACAATCACGCCACCATCTAAAAACAGGTCGCTGACTTCAATGGCACCATCTAATAACCCCCCGGGGTTGTTGCGTAAATCTAGAATAAAACCAGAGAGTGAGCCTTTATAGTTTTTTTCCAGAGTAGCGATAGCTTTACTGAGGTCGTTGGCTGAACGTATCTGAAATTCGTTAATGTGGGCATAACCTATACCTTGTTCAAGCAATTGATATCGTACGCTGGTGGTATGGATAATTTGACGAGTAATGGTCATGGTTTGAGTTTTATTGTCAGCGGCCTTGATAACAACCAGTGTGACTTTACTGCCTGGTGGGCCACGCATAAGTTCTGAGCCTTCAACATCTGACATTCCCTGGGCTGGTCTTCCATCAATCTCAGTAATTATATCATTGACTTCAAGCCCTGATGCTTTTGCTGGAGACTCATCAACAATGGCCATCACTTTAATACCTTCCGGTAAGTGAACAGCTTCGATACCGATACCCGCATAGTCACCAGTGGCACTTTCTTCGAGTTGAGCAAACTCATCGGCATTGAGGAAGCTAGAATAGGGGTCAAGGTTATGCAGCATGCCGCGAATGGCACCATCAAGAATTTGCTTATCGGTTAGCTCATGAACATAAGACTTTTTGATTTCACCATAGACGTCGGCCAGTGCTGCCAATTCATCCAAAGGAAGAGTTTCTATGGCATTTTCAGGTGGGGCTTCCTGCGCTGGAGCTTGGGCATTGGGATGCTCTGCCAGGCCTGCTATTGGTAAGGCCATCAACCATAAGACAAAACAATATGCCATGCGCTTCATAATATTCCCTCAGAATTCTTCATAGAATTATTTAATCCAGCCTAGTGGATTTTGCGGTTTACCCTGGTAACGGATTTCAAAATATAAACCTGGCTCGGAACTGCCTCCGCTTCTACCTACGGTTGCTACAGGCTCTCCAGCTTCAACCCAATCCCCAGTGGATTTAAGCAGGCTTTCATTTTGTCCATAAAGAGATAGATAGCCTTGGCCATGGTCGATAATAACCATTAGTCCAAACCCGCGCAACCAATCTGCAAAAACGACTTGTCCATTGTGAATAGAGTGCACATTTTGTCCGGAAGATGCACTAATAACAATGCCATTCCATTGCACTTTATTTTCGAATTTATTACTTCCAAAGCGGTGTTCGATCGTCCCTTTAACAGGCCAGTTCAATTTATTCTTATGTTTAGCCAATCCTTTAAGAGATTGTTTGGGTGCAAATTCCTCGAGCGTTTGTTGCAATGATGAAATGATGCTTTGTAGTTCTTGCTCATCTTTTCTTAGTTGCGCCAAGCGAGAATTTTGGTTTTGGTATTCTTCTTTGAGTTCCTGTAAAGCTGCAGTCTGTTGAGATTTTAATGAAAGCTGTTGGGTCACTTGTTGCTTTTGTCTTGCTTCAAGCTCTGTTAATTCTAATGTGGTGGTGTTGATTTTTTGCTCGACATCTTGCAGTTCTTGCAGGGTTTTTTGTAATGCCTCAATGTCACGAATACGAGCCTCATTAAGATAGCGGTAATATTGTAACATACGGGAAATCTTCGCAGGATCTTCCTGATTCAAAAGAAGCTTAATATATTCTTCTTGACCGGCGATATAGGCGCTGCGTAGTTGAGAAGAAAGCTGCTTTCTTTGTTGTTCTTTGAGGATGTTTTTTTCAGTTTTCTGTTTTTTTAGTTGATCAAGCTGTCTTTTGTTGTGTGTGATTTTATTTTGGGTGTCACGTAGTTTCTTGCTGACCGAAGACAGCTTAACGTCAATAGCCTGGATGGCTTTTTCAGTGTCACTTTGCTGACTGCGGTTTTCGGCTAAACGCTTTTGGAGTTGTCCAATGACCTGTTTTAACTGTTGCAGTTCTTGTTCTGCTTGCTCTTGATTCTGAGCGGTATGCCCCGAAGGTGACAATAGCAATGCGAGCACCAACAGTAGTAACTGTGGTGCCGATTTGAAAAAAGAGTGAAGCCGGTAATCAGTTAACTTCAAAAATAGGACGCCCCGTCATTTCTTCAGGAATGGGTAACTCCATCAAGCTTAACATGGTTGGTGCCAGGTCCGAGAGGACTCCATCGCGAATCTTAACAGTTGCTTTGCGACCAACATAAAGTAATGGCACCGGTTCATTGGTGTGTGCTGTATGAGCTTGCCCAGTTGAGGCATCTGCCATTTTCTCAGCATTGCCATGGTCAGCGGTAATTAGGGCTTCACCACCAACTTTTTCCAGCGCTTCGACAATGCGACCAATGCACACGTCCAACGCTTCGATGGCTTTCACAGTGGCGTCGAAGTTTCCGGTATGGCCTACCATGTCCGGATTGGCAAAGTTGCAGACAATCACATCAAAACTTTGGTTTTCGATAACTTCAACTAAATGGTTCGTGACCAGAGCGGCATTCATTTCTGGTTGCAGGTCATAAGTTGCTACCTGCGGTGAGGGTATGAGCTTTCGAACTTCGCCAGTAAAAGGTTCTTCGCGGCCACCATTAAAGAAGAAAGTCACGTGGGCATATTTTTCAGTTTCTGCAATGCGTAACTGTTTCTTGCCGAGCTTCATCAGGTGCTCACCTAGTACATTGGTCATAGCAATCGGAGGATAGGCGACGCTTGCAGCTATGTCGGAAGCATATTCGGTGAGCATGACAAAGTCTGCTAGTTGTGGACGAGCATTGCGAGAGAAGCCATCAAAGTCATCATTGACAAAAGTTTTGCTTAACTGGCGCGCCCGGTCCGCACGGTAGTTCATGAAAATGATGCTGTCGCCATCTTCTATAGCTGCAGGTTCACCGATGGTGGTGGCATTTACAAATTCATCATTTTCATCACGCGCATAAGCCGCTTGTAAGCCCGAGACTGCATCATCCGCATGATAAGTGGCTTTGCCTTCGGTCAGCATCTCATAGGCTGCTTGGATTCGTTCCCAACGATTGTCGCGATCCATAGCAAAGTAACGGCCAATGATACTGGCTATACGCCCCACGCCCTGCTGCTCGCAAACTTGCTGCATCAATTGCAAGCTGGCTTCTGCACTTCTCGGCGGCATATCACGGCCATCCAGAAAGGCATGAATATAAACCTGCTTAGCGCCACGCTGGTGACAAAGTTTGAGTGCGGCATGAAAATGCTCTTCGTGGCTGTGTACACCTCCTGGAGAGAGCAAACCCATTAAATGCACGGCTTTATTGTGGGCAACTGCTTTATCTATTGCGCTTACTAAGGCTTGGTTTTCGAAAAAGTCACCATCCACAATCGCTTTGCTGATACGGGTGTAATCCTGATAAACCACCCGGCCTGCGCCTAGGTTTAAGTGACCCACTTCGGAGTTGCCCATTTGACCCTCGGGTAGACCGACGTCGGTACCAGAGCCTGAAATCAAGGTATGACTATATTGTTGCCAATATTTATCCCAGTTCGGTGTGTTGGCTGCCATGATGGCATTATCAGTTGGATCTTCGCTGTAACCCCAACCATCAAGGATGATTAAGGCCATAGGTTTTGGCGCATTGCTCATGGGTTTTTAATTTAGCTTACTAACGATGGCGCTATTGTACCTTTTGGCTGGTTGCTAGACCAGCGGGTGCGAAAAGATAAACTTAATTACATAAAAACAATTGATTTCATTGTAAAAAACTCCCTATAGTTAATCCTTTAATTATTCCAATAAATAAAGAGGATGAGTGATGGAAGCAGGTCTAATAATTACAATTGTATTGGTGTTGTTCGTTGTATTTCTTTTATTTTCCGGCGTTAAAACGGTGGTTCAGGGCTTTGAATATACCGTTGAGCGTTTTGGGAAGTATCGTAAAACCTTGTCGCCAGGTTTGCACTTGATTGTGCCTGTGGTCGATAAAATCGGCGCAACGGTCAATATGAAAGAGCAGGTACTGGATATCCCTGCACAACAGGTCATTTCACAGGATAACGCGACTGTCACGATTGATGCAGTGTGCTTCTTCCAGGTGATCGACCCGATTAAAGCGACCTATGAAGTGAATGAATTGCCTCGTGCTATGCAGAATCTGGTGCAAACTAACATTCGTACTGTCTTGGGTAGTATGGATCTGGATTGGATGCTGTCGAAGCGTGATGAAATCAATGCGCGAATTTTGACCATTGTTGATGAAGCAACCAATCCTTGGGGTGTGAAAGTGACTCGTATAGAGATTAAAGACATTTTACCACCACGAGATCTGGTTGATGCGATGGCGCAACAGATGAAAGCAGAACGTTTAAAGCGAGCTCAAATCCTTGATGCTGAGGGAACCAAGCAGTCAGAAATTTTGGAAGCGGAGGGTATGAAGCAATCGTCAATCCTTCGAGCGGAAGGGGAAAAAGAAGCTGCCTTCCGTGAAGCGGAAGCACGTGAGCGTCAGGCTGAAGCGGAAGCCAATGCAACGCAAATGGTGTCAAAAGCAATTGCTGAAGGCAATGTGCAGGCGATTAACTATTTTGTTGCACAAAAATACGTGGATGCGCTGGCAAAAATAGCAACCTCTGATAACCAGAAATTATTAATGTTGCCTCTGGAAGCATCTTCAGTAATTGGCTCGATAGCGGGTATTGCTGAGATTGCTAAAGAGACATTCGACAAAAACAAGGGGTAGTTATGGAGTTTTTCCAGCAAATTGAATATTGGCACTGGCTGGTGTTTGGGCTGGTGCTGTTGATCCTGGAGATGTTTGCGCCAGGCGCTATTATGCTCTGGTTTGGGGTGGGAGCGCTGGTGGTCGGTGTTTTACAATTACTAATTCCGGGGCTGATGCCTCCTGAGATTCAGTGGCTTGTTTTTTCATTGATATCGGTCGCCAGTCTACTTTTATGGAAGCTATACGCCAAGAAGCACAAGCTCGATCAGGATGATGACTCAGGTTATTTAAATCAGCGCAGTAAGTCATTGGTCGGACGAGAGTTTAACTTAAGCAATGCGATTGTGAATGGCGTGGGTAAGGTTAAGGTAGGTGACTCCTACTGGCGCGTCGAGGGCCCTGATTTAGGCGAAGGGCACAAGGTCAAAGTTATTGGCTTTGAAGGGGCGACCTTGAAGGTTGAAGCCGTCAATTCCGATGTTTAGAGACTTTTTACTGCTCATAAACTCTTCATAAATTACGGAGGCTGAAGCCTCCGTTCTTGTCTTAAAATAGTGATATTTTGGCTAGAGGACTCTATGGGATCTAGGCCTTGGCGCTGTTTTGTGTATAATGCGCTGTCTCTATTTTGTGAAATCCAAAGGCTTATCAGCAGATGCAACAACTACTCGAGTTTTACGGTAATCATCCTATTTTGGGTACTGCCTGGCTGGCATTCGCCGTACTAATAGTTATTAGCTTGATTAAAACCGCAACCAGTGGCTCTAAGTCATTGACGCCATTAGTCATGACACAGATGATCAATAAACAGAATGCCGTGGTCGTCGACCTGCGAGCTATTGCGGATTTCAACAAGGGGCATATTCCGGGTTCGATTAATATCCCTTTTGGCAAGCTCAAGGATCGTATGAAGGACCTTGAAAAACATAAAGAGACCCCCATCATTATGGTCTGTAACGCGGGGGTGCAAGCAGGTAGCGCTGCAATGCAACTCAGGAAAAACGGGTTCTCCGAAGTACATAAGCTAAAAGGTGGAATCCAGTCCTGGACTACAGAAAGCTTGCCTTTAGCAAAAGGCTAAGCTAAAACATTCGACAATATTTGAGAGCTAAGATGTCACAAGTAACCATTTACACCACTCGTTACTGTCCATTCTGTGTCAGAGCGAAAGCGTTATTAGATGAATTACAGGTTGAATATAAAGAAATTCCTGTGGATGGAGACCCGGAGCTGCGAGCTCATATGGAATCTCTTACCGGAGGTTACACAGTTCCTCAAATCATTATCAAAGAAGGTGCAATCGGTGGCTGTGATGACCTGTATGCATTACACCGCAAGGGTGAGTTATTGCCACTGTTGCAGGACAATAATTAATACGAATTAACATTAAGAGAGAATATTATGGCAGAGCAAGATCAAAACATTGGAAATAATGGTGAACAAGCAGTTGATACTCCAGAAGGTGCGCAGCTTGTAATCCAGTCAGTCTATGCAAAAGATGTTTCTTTTGAAGCTCCAAATTCACCAGAGATTTTTTTAGAGGAATACAAACCAAGCTTGGATGTGAATCTTAACAATAAAGTTAAAGATTTAGACAACGACAGCTATGAAGTTGAGTTGCAAGTAACGGTAACCGCCAAAAATGGTGAGAAAACTGCCTACATCACTGAAGTAAAGTATGGTGGTGTCTTTGGTATCAAGGGAATGGAAGATGAAGTCAGAAATCGTATGTTAAGAACTTTCTGCTGTGAGCAGTTACTTCCATACGTGCGTGAAGCAATTTCTGAAACGATCGCACGTGGTGGCTTCCCTCGCTTTACCTTGCAACCGATTAACTTTAATGCTTTGTTTGAGCAAGCTATGCAACAAGCCAAGCAACAGCAAGCAGGTCAAGGCGAAGCAAACGCTTAATGTCTGCTCAACTCTCCTTTGCGGTTCTTGGAGCTGGTTCTTACGGAACCGCATTGGCAGTTTTGCTTGCCCGCAACGGCCACAGGGTTCAGTTGTGGGCTCGTAATTCTGAGCACGTTGCAGAAATGCAGCAGGCAAAACAGAATTCAAAATATCTTCCCGATGTTTCTTTCCCCGATAACTTATTAGTCACCGAGCAGATGGATGTCGCCTTGAGTGGACACCCCATCATTTTGGTTGCAGTTCCCAGTCATGCGTTTCGCGATACCCTTCATCTGATCAAGCCTTATGTTGATCAAGACAGCAAACTGGTATGGGCTAGTAAAGGTCTTGATCCAGAGAGCGGCGATTTACTAGGTAATGTGCTGATAAATATTTTAGGCGATGCGATGCCACACGCCATTTTATCTGGTCCAACATTTGCTAAAGAAATGGCTATTGGTATGCCTACCGCTATTACTCTTGCGGCAAATAATAATGACTTTGCAGAACAATTAGCTTTGGCCCTACATAACGACCGCTTTAGGGTCTATACCAGCGATGATATTGTCGGTGTGCAAGTGGGGGGAGCGGTTAAAAATGTTGTAGCCATTGGCGCCGGTATTGCAGATGGACTGGGGTATGGTGCTAATGCACGAACCGCTCTGATTACTCGTGGTCTCGTTGAAATGACTCGTTTAGGAGTAGCGGCGGGCGGTAAGCCAGAAACCTTCAACGGAATGGCCGGAATGGGCGATCTGGTGTTAACCTGTACCGATAATCAATCACGCAACCGTCGCTTTGGTTTAGCCCTGGGAAAAGGGGCCAGTCGCGATGAGGCTGAGCATGCTATTGGCCAGGTGGTTGAGGGGGTTCGCAATGCCAAGGAGGTAAAGATGCTGGCTGAGCGTCTCGGTGTTGAAATGCCTATCAGTGATGCTATCTACCGCATTATTTATGAAGGGGTCGATGCCCGTCAGGCAGCCCATGAGCTTTTGACTCGCGACCTTAAATCAGAAGGGTTGGAGTAATTAGCTGTTATTCAAGAGAAAGAAATACAATAACCCCCTCAAAATTAAATACGGATATTAAGTTGATAGAGCCGCAGATTGTCAAAAAGACAAATGGATGGCTTTTAGCTTTTATCAAGATAGTATAAAAAATTGCCAGTGCTAATTTAAAGCTCAAAAATACCCCAATAGGCCACCATTTTATGCCCATAAAAGGGAGGTCGTTTAAATGATGAGCGTGGCGTAAGAGATAAACGTTAACTATCAGATAAGCTAAAAAGGCAATTGCAAAATAACTTGCAGAGCCTATATCCAATAAAGGCATATCAATCCTTACAGAAACCCCTCAAAATCTCCCTGTCGCAACACTTCGTAAGTTACAATAGCCACGGTATTGGAAAGATTCAAACTGCGACTATCGGGCCGCATTGGGATTCTCAGCAGATGTTCCCCCATGTCATCTAAGATATGATTGGGCAGACCTCGAGTTTCCGGGCCGAACATCAAATAATCCCCATCCTGATAGTTAACCTGATGAAAGTAATGTTTGGCTTTGGTGCTCAGGCCGAATAATCGCTTGGGCTGCTCGGCATCGAGAAACTCTTGATAGCTCTCATGAATTTTAACTTGCGCCCATTCGTGATAATCAAGGCCAGCGCGACGCATTCGCTTATCATCAATCTCAAAGCCTAATGGTTTGATTAAATGGAGCTGAAAGCCAGTATTGGCACATAAGCGAATAATGTTGCCGGTATTAGGCGGAATTTCGGGTTCAAATAAAACGATATGGTACATTCAGTCGTTATCCTGCTGTTGCCATTGCTGAAGCTTGCGAGTCAAAGTATTGCGTCCCCAGCCCAGTAACTTAGCTGCTTTTTGTTTGTGGCCCTGAGTCAGGCGAAGAGCATTGTCCACCATAAAGCGTTCAAAATCATCCTGAATTTGCTGCAGTATTCCAGTTTGTCCTTGGTGGTAATGTTGTTCGATGGTCTTGTGAATTTGTTGCTGCCAAGCTGGCAAATGGGTGTTGGGTAGTTGACTGTCGAGAGCCTTTCGACAAATGTCGATGACCTGATTAATATTGAATGGTTTTGGCAAGTAATCAAAAGCACCTAGCTCATGAGTCTGGGTACCGATGTCTGTATCGGCATAAGCGGTGATCATTATTACTGGCAGACTCGGATGCGACTGGTTAAGCTTTTCGAGTAACTCTAGTCCACTCATACCTGACATTTGAATATCGGTAATCACAATATTGGGTTGATGTATGTTGACCAGCTCAATAGCCTCAGCTCCGTTATCACAAGAAATGACTTTAAATTCGGCATTGTGCAGTGCGCGTGCCAACACCCAGCGAATTGAGCTGTCGTCATCCACCACCAGTATTGTCGCATGTTCATTCATCATTTCTGACTCGAGCCTCGACTTGATTGTTGATAACTGGCAGGTAGATAGAGAAAACAGTATTGGCTGAGTCACTGACAAACTCAATGATCCCCTCTTGTTGCTGAATCAAGCTTTGAGCGATGCCCAATCCGAGCCCGCTACTCTGTTTGCCGCTAATAAGAGGGACGAACACATTAGGTTGAAGTGCGGGATCTATGCCAGGGCCATTATCAATAACATCAATGCGAATGGTTAGTGGGTACTGATTGATGCCAATGCTGTGACGTGGAATAGCGCGTGTTTTGAGAATGACCGTCGCCTGTTGCTGCGATGAGCAGGCGTCAATGGCGTTTTGAACCACATTAAGTAAAGCCTGATAGACGGATTCTGGTGCAATGTTTAATTCAGGAAGACTGGGGTCATAATCTTTTAGTAATCTGATATTAGCGGGCAGGCTAATGCTACATAAGTCATAAACCTGTTCGCTGATCTCATGAATATTGATCAATACCTTGCTGGCCTTCTTGCCACCGAGCAACATGCGATCAACCAGCTTAGCAAGACGCTCAATTTCATGTTGGATAATGTCAGTAAACTCTTGCTGCTCTGCGGGCAGCTCTTGTGCTAAAAGCTGGGCTGCTCCAGCAATCCCGCTTAACGGGTTTTTGACCTCGTGCGCCAGCTGTGCCAGCAACTGATTATTAATCTGATTTTGTTGCAGTATCCCCAGTTCGTGTTGGTATCGTTTAATGCTTTGCCTGTCTTGCCATTCGACCATCAGGTAGGGCTTGTCGAGATGAATCCAGTGTCCGGTGAAGTTAGCGACAATATTTCGACCATTCAGTAGTTCTAGCCTTAAATCATCCTGAGCAAAACTACCATTCTCTTTCAGTGTTTTCAGCAATTCGCGGAGCGGAAGGCTGTCGCTGGCTATGAAGTAGCCATAGCGTTGACCGAGCAAAACTTTGGCAGTGGTCCGCAGGGCACTTTCTGCAGTTTGGTTGAGATAGGCAAAGCGGCCATGGGTATCGAATAGCATGACCGCTGTGGAAAGCTGATCGAGTAGAGCCTTGGTATCCATCAAAGACGTTCGGTAGGGGAAAGAGGTGTTTAGTATAGCAAGCAAACTCTATCGGCGCACCAAAATGGTGCGCGCTAAGGCTTTATGCTTTATAACATTCACCAGAAAGCTAATTTCCAGAGAGGTAAAATGTTACAGGCTTAGAGGTTTGAATAACGTTCTTGGTTTGATCATGAATTATTACGGCAGTTAGTTCATGAGAACCGTAATCCATACCCAGCAAATTGAAATAAGGAATTTTTTGATCTTGCCCAACGCGCGCGCCGTCAATGTGTAATCGAATACTATGTTCAGGCCGTATTTGCGGGGATATGTCGACTACAACATTCATAGAGCCGTCCAGAGAGCGAATTCTCTCATCATTATTGGGGCTGTTAATAGCAAAATTATCGTATTGGATTTTTATTTCGCTAGTCTGATTAGCGTTGGATGGTGGCGCATCACCGGAATGTGTGCGAGGGCCTGCAATCACATTTTTGTTGGTTTGAACGGTGACTGCTTCAGCATCATCACTTGGTTTATCTGTAAAGGTGACGTTACCATCTTTATCAACTTTTTTGTATAGCACGGTGGCGCCCGCCTGTGTTAGACAAACAGAACTGATTATGAGCAGTGACACTTTAAGTAAGAGTGGAGCTTTAAGAGACATCAAAATCTCCCTATGAATGATTTTCTGATTGACAAAGTATTAGTCAGTTGAGGTTTGGTGTCAAAATAAAAAAGCCCAGCATGTGCTGGGCTTTGCAGGTTACTTAACTTTTGTTTACAAGCTGTAGTACATATCAAACTCAATTGGATGAGTTGTCATATTTAAACGTTCGATATCGGCACGCTTGAGTTCAATATAGGCGTCTAGCATATCGTCAGAAAAAACGCCGCCACGAGTTAAGAATTCACGGTCTGCATCTAATGCATCTAAGGCTTGCTCTAATGATTTGGCAACCGTCGGGATTGCTTTTGCTTCTTCAGCAGGCAAATCGTACAAGTCTTTATCCATTGAATCACCAGGATGGATCTTGTTTTGGATACCGTCCAGGCCTGCCATCATCAATGCTGCGAAACCTAAATATGGATTAGCCATTGGGTCTGGAAAGCGCACTTCGATACGGCGTGCCTTTGCACTGGTAACGTGTGGGATACGAATTGATGCTGAGCGGTTGTTTGCTGAGTAGGCCAGCATAACCGGGGCTTCAAAGCCAGGAACCAGACGCTTGTATGAGTTGGTAGAAGGATTGGTGATGGCGTTAAGTGCACGTGCATGCTTGATAATACCACCAATGTAATACAAGGCTTCTTCGGAAAGGCCAGAGTATTTGTCACCAGCGAAAAGATTTTTCCCATCTTTTGCTAATGACATATGTACGTGCATACCGGTACCGTTATCGCCAACGATTGGCTTCGGCATAAATGTTGCGGTTTTGCCGTAAGCATGAGCCACGTTATGAATCACATACTTGAGAATTTGAACTTCATCTGCTTTTTTCATCAGCGTGTTAAATTCAGTAGCGATTTCATTTTGTCCGCCGGTAGCAACTTCATGGTGGTGAGCTTCAATGCGTAAACCCATTTGCTCCATCACCAGACACATTTGCGAACGAATGTCTTGTGATGAATCTACCGGTGGTACGGGGAAGTAACCGCCTTTGACTCGTGGACGGTGTGCATAGTTTCCACCTTCATAAGACTTGTCAGAATTCCAGGCTGCTTCGGGATCATCTATCTTAACGAATGAACCGCTCATATCCGTTTTAAAGCGAACATCTTCGAACATGAAAAATTCGGGTTCGGGGCCAAAGTATGCTGTGTCAGCCACGCCTGTGGATTTTAAGTACTCTTCTGCACGACGAGCCACGGAGCGGGGATCACGATCGTAACCTGTCATGGTGGAGGGCTCTAAAATATCACAGCGTAAATTTAATGTTGAATCTTCAAAGAAAGGATCCATAACAGCAGATTCTGAGTCAGGCATTAACACCATGTCCGACTCATTGATGCCTTTCCAACCAGCGATTGAAGAACCATCGAACATCTTCCCTTCAGTTAACATTTCTTCATCAACTAGACGTGCAGGGATGGTGACGTGCTGTTCCTTGCCTTTGGTGTCGGTAAAACGAAGGTCGACAAACTTAACATCCATCTCTTCAATCATTTTAAGAACGTTTTCAACTGACATTACTTTTGCTCCAGTGTGTCAAAAAAGAATTTTATGGGATGTATTATAGTCAGGTCAGAAGATTATAACTAATGCAAAAGCAGAGAATAGCAAAACTCCCTGCACCAAAATGGTGCGCTATAAAAGAGGGTTAGACTGAACCGAAAGCGGGGTTTTTTCATTCTGTGAAAAGTCGTTTGAAAGCTGCTTAAAAAACAAACAACGCTAAATATTTTTTTCCCCCCAGATCAAGCTTCGAACTACCGTCATTAAAGGGGCGCTGGCTTTCGTTAAGACACCACTGAAATGTAAAACTTGTTGACCGACTATAGAAAATTGTGATAACTATAGCATTCTCCAAGGCTGTGTTTGGCCGTGGTACTTTATTGTGGCGCGATAAAATACAGACTTGGGTAAAAAAGAAAGAAAATTTACCAACTTATCTATAGGTAGGATTTTATGACTAACAAGACAATGATAGCTAAAGCAGTTAAGTACGCTTTATATAGCGGCTTTGCAGCTTCAATGGCTGTTGCAGCTCCAGCATCTTTCGCTGCGGAAGAAGAAGCTGAAGATACTGAAACAGTTGTTGTAACGGGTTCTCGTTTAAAAAGAACTGACGTTGAAGGTGCAAACCCAGTTACAGTAATCACGCGCGAGCAAATCGAACTTTCTGGTGAGATTTCAGCAGCTGAATTGCTACGTAACACAACTTTTAATACAACAGGTTCGTTCCGTCCACAGTCTGGCTCTTCTGCACAGGGTGTTGCGATGATTGACCTACGTGGTATTGGTTCTTCTCGTTCATTAGTATTGGTTGATGGCCGTCGTTTGACTATGTCTCCATCAACGGGTTCTAGCCAAGATTTGAACTCAATCCCAATGGGCGCAATTGAGCGTGTTGAGATTTTGACTGATGGCGCATCAGCGATCTACGGTTCTGACGCAATCGGTGGTGTTGTCAACGTAATCACTCGTAAAGATTACAACGGCGCAGAAATCAGCTTACAAAAAGGCGAGCCAAGCATTCCAACTGAAGGCGGCGAGCGTGAAGCTGGTAGCGTAATTTTCGGTTCATCAAATGATACTACTAGCATCTTAGGTGGTGTTTCATGGAATAAGCGCGAAATCGTTTTCCAACGTGCATTCCCATGGGTTGAGTCAGGCGCTTCTATCTACGGCAACAACTGGACATATCCTGATTTCAGTAATGCATTTACTGCAATCCCAGGCGGTTGTAACGAAGACAACTTCTTTGCAAATGGTGCGGCGTGTTCTTATAACTTCAACGCAACCAATGCAAACGAAGCTTCATCTACCAACGAAGCTTTATATTTGAAAGCTAGTCACATGGTAAATGATGATTGGTCTATCTATGCTAATGCAACGATTGCTAAAAACGATTCATTCGGTCGTTACGCTCCTGCTCCTGATTCAAACTACTTCTATTCAGGTTTAATCACTCCAGCAGATAGCTACAACAACCCGACTAACCCAGATGCTTGGATGTATGATCCTAACAACCCTAACGCGGTTGCATATGATGCATCAGTTGGTCCTAACGATGAAATGTTCTTCTTCCACCGCTTCGCGGCAGCTGGTAACCGTGATAACACTGTACAAAATGAGAACATTGACTTCTTGTTCGGTACAACAGGTTATGTTGGTGATGTAGAGCTAGATTTCAGCATGCGTCGTGTACGTAACCAAACAATTGAAGTTGGTAACGGATACTTAGCTGCTCAAACAGCTTGGACATTCGTAAATGACTTTAACCCAGGTTATGCAATATACGGCGATAACACTAGTACGTTTGACCCAACTACATACCGTTATGGTTATGACATTCAGAACCCTTCGTCAAACCCTACTGAGGTTCTACGTGGTTCAGTAGTAACGACTTCACGTATCAGTAACTTTAATTTTGACGAAATCTTTGCTTCTGCAGCATTTGATATCGGTGAATTAGATGGTGGTACTATCCAGATGTTCGTGGGTGCTGACCGTCGTGAAGAATACTACTCAGACGCTTATGACGCTCAGTCAGAAGCTGGCTTAGTAGGTGGTTCTGCTGGTAACTCTGCTGGTGGTGGCCGTGACGTAACTGCTGCTTACTTCGAAACATTATTACCATTCACAGAAGATCTTGAAGTGTCTATTGCTGGTCGTTTCGATGACTACTCAGACTACGGTAATGATTTCTCTCCAAAAGTTTCAGTACGTTACCAACCAATGGATGAATTGACGCTACGTGCATCATTCGGCCAAGGTTTCCGTGCACCAACTTTGGATATCTTGACTCAGCAAACTGCATTCTCTGCTGACCCAGTTCAGGATCCTCAGACTTGTATCGTATTCGGTCAACCTTCAAACTGTGAAGTACAAATCAACGCATACCGTATTGCTAACCCAGACCTAGAGTCTGAGCAATCAGATCAATACGCGTTTGGTTTGGCTTACCAACCTGCAGACTGGGTGAACTTCACATTTGATTACTACAACATCCAAGTTGATAACCGTATTGCGTTCTTTAGTTCGCAAGGTTTGATCAATCGTGAGCAAGCTGGTGACCCAATTCCTGCTGGTCTTGGTGTAACTCGTCGTGCAAACGGTTCAATTGCCCAAATCTTAACGGGTTATGGTAACGAGGGTGACCTTGAAACTGACGGCGTTGATGTGAATGCTCGCTTCAACTTTGACTTCGAAGATGCTGGTCGTTTGGCTTCAAACTTCCAAGTTTCTTGGATCAATGACTTGAGCATTGATGGTGGTCGTAATCTAGTTCGTGACCCTGGTACTCCTCAATGGCGTGCAGTGTTACAAAACGTTTACAACATCAATGACTTCACTGTTGCTTGGAACGTAAACACTATCGGTGGTCAATACACTGATGTTGTAGCGGTTGCTGGTGATGACGGTGTTGGTCGTTCTGGTAACATGGGCGTGTGGACTACTCACGACCTACAAGTGAGCTATAACACTTCTTGGGATGGTCAAATCTCAGTAGGTGCTCAAAACGTTTTCGAAAAATATCCAACTATCGAAGACTTTGATGGCCGCGAATATAACTACTACTTGTATAATGGTTATGGTCGTGTAGCTTATGTTCGTTATACTCAAACTTTCTAAGTTTAAGTTAACAAGCGAAATAAAAAGGCGAGGTTTTCCTCGCCTTTTTTTATGCTTGAATATTATTAGTTCATTTAATCTCAATACTCCAGGCAAAAGGATCATGCTCAATCATAAAAGAGCTTGAACTAGCGGTAAGCCCTAAGGATTTGGCATATTTTTCCAAGGAGCGGAGTTTAGGGCTTGTCAGTGTCGCATTAATTTGCTCTTGTAATCGGATGTTATGCTCATCTAGTATTTGAAATTGTTGCGAAAGATGGTTACGTAAACTTCTAGGTTCGGATTTACCAACATTTTGAAGTACTGGTATGACTCTCGAGAATAGATCCTGTAGCCATGCTGAATATTTATCCTCACTGAATTCTGCCTTTAATTTGTCAAGAATCCATTTTACTGTGCGACTGATAGACAGATTATAGGGATTCTGGTTCCAAGTATGGTATTGACCAGAGGTCTGAACCTGTGAAGCAATGTCCAACAACAAATCTATCTGTATAAATAAAGGGCTATTGTGGAGTATCGTTTTGAATAGATGTGCTCCAGCGTTGCTATCGGTAGAAATGAATGAGTCTGGATGATGAGCTAAAAAGTTTATAGTTCCATTATCTACTAACGCCAAGTGACACTGTTGTAATGCTTTCTTGGTATCTGCATATTCAAATCCAAACTGACTGACAAATAAATCAACTGAACCAGCTTTAAAGGGAAGGCTTTCGACCGGGCAACTGGAATGAAAAGTAATATCTTGTAGGAGCTCTAACGTTTCAGGGTTATCTTTTAGTGCTTCTAGCGGGTTGATATCAGCGGCATCAATGGCATGCACCTCAAAGTTCAGATGATGTTGCTTGCTGTACTCAACGGCAAGGCAAGCAAGAGCACCGTTGCCACATCCGATGTCAACGATACGACTGTTAGCTTTTAGGTTAGAAAAGACATTAAACCAGTACTCTTTAATGGCTCCTGTATAACCTTTGGCTGCGTCTGATTCAGCAAAACTGTTGAGGGTATTGGAGCTTGTCCAATAATTTGACCAATGCTTCATAATTAGTGATAGTATCTATTAGAAATGAAACTCAGTATAAGAAAGATATAAACAAATGAACACTCCAAAAAATGAAATTATTCCAATGTTTTCAGTACCATTGGGGGTAACCTATAACCCGGAACATAAAGAACTTAATAAAAAGCTTGCTCAATTATTCAGGCAGAAGGCGGCTGAAAGTAAAGTGGATCAGCATGGTTTCGTCACTAAAAATAAACAAGTTTTTGAAAGTAAGTTTGATTTATTTAACTGGAAAGACAGTTGTGTGCAAGAATTGCAAAACTATTGTTGGGCGCAGTTGTATCAACTAGTTGGCACTTTGAATCAATACGACGTAGAGACCCTCAAAAGGTTGCACATTGCCTGTGAGAGCTGGTATCACATTACAAAAAAAGGAGGCTATTTCGGCATACATAACCACCCTATGGCTGCCTGGTCAGGAGTATATTGTGTTGCGGCTGGAGATAAGGTGAGTGATGCCCCTGATAGCGGCGGGTTAAACTTTATTTCACCTCATATTTCTACCACCAGTTTTATCGACAAATCCTGCTCGAATATGGGAGGGCAGTTTAGCCGAGGGAATAAACTGATCCATTTGCAGGAAGGGCAGTTAGTGCTATTCCCTTCGTGGTTGTTGCATGAGGTGAAGCCTTACTTTGGAGAATCAGACAGGATTACTGTGGCGTTTAACTGCTGGTTTAAATATTCAGGCTAATAAAAAAAACCGCTAAGAAGCGGTTTTTTTTATGGTGAAGATAATTGCATTATCCTGCTCTTTCGTATCAAGAACTTCTTGTTGATTAATACGACACCAGGTAGGGATATCGTTTAAGGTGCCAGGATCGGTGCAGGTTACTTCTAATATTTCGCCGATATTAAGTTCTCTAAGTGCATTCTGCGTTCTAATAACTGGCATGGGACAAAGCAAGTTAGAGCAGTCTAAGGTGTGTTGGCGGCTCATACGTGCCACTCCTCTTTGACTTCATGGGCGGGCATAGGGGGAACGTCCATAACATATGATGTGCCATTGTAGTTTTCAACCTGAACGGTAACCGCCTCGGCGCTCTTACCACCCGAGTAGCGGGCAACGATACGTGCTGCTAACTTTATATCGTCTTTATCAAATGCGCCATCAAGCAAGGTAAGAGGACCACCATGGCTGACTGTGTGGATACTGGTAAATTGCTTTTTATAACCGGTTAAAAAGTTGTTCTCACCCTCTTCTCGACTGACAATAAGTTTGAAATTAGATTTTGGCCGAATATGACGGCCTACCTTAAGCAGCATGATGTCATCTAGCTCGTAACGTCTTTCGCCACGCGCTTCCCAGAGATCGGCAAGTTTGGCAGAGTAATTGGCATCGGTTAAGAAGCAGCAGCCACCAGCCGGTTGTGCGAAGTCCTCGAAACCAAATTGTTTGGCCAATTCAAATTGAGGTTTTCGGCTACGACCAGAGAAGCCATAGAGTTGTTCACGATCAACCCATCCTTCACGCTCAGGTAACGTTGGCATCAGGTTTTTGGCGCACAATGGGCGTAACAGGCGATCATCAGCACCTGATTCACGAGCAATAATCGGCATGGTTTCTTTGCGCTGCGATTTAGGGCGCTGGCCAATCACTTCGCCTGTGATAATGAAGTCAAAGCCGTTTTCTTCCGCCCAGGCCCACGCCTGAGCCTGATTGACCATAAAGATTTTGCAATCCAGGCATGGATTCAGGTTGGCACCATAGCCATGCTTAGGGTTGAGTACAATATCTTTGTACTCTTCAGAAATATCAATGATATGGAGTTTAATACCAAGTTGCTCTGCGACCCACAATGAGTTGTTTCGTTTCTGTTTATCTTTGTCTTTCTTTCGAATGGCATGGGTATGGCCTTCTACACAAAAGCCGGTATAGAAGTTAATGCCTTCCACGTGAATGCCTTGCTCTTGAATTACTTTCGCGGCAAGTAAGGAATCTAGGCCACCGGAAATTAAGGCAACAGCTTTACGCTGCTTTTGTGGGGCCGTTGTCGATTTTTGTACAGAATTAGCTTGAGTCATAGTTAGAAAATCAATAAGTTAGGTATTACAAGGTGCTCAAAAAATGGACAGCGATTATATATGAGCAAGCCACTGGAGGCAAAGGGTGAGCGGGTAAAAGCCTTTTAAAATACACAATCACACCATGAGAGTAATATTATGACAGGGTATAAATTCAAAAAAAGTTTGGTAAATCAAAAGATTAGGTTACTATGGAGTTGCTAGCAACAGGAGGTAATTCTGGACACTAGAACAAAAAAACAGCAAATAGTTACCGAGTTGGGTTACGCATTAGCGTATGGCCTTATTGCTCTGTTGCTCAATAGTTTTTTAATTGCTCATCTTTATGGCAACCTTAGCCTACATTTTGGGCAAATTTTTGTCATATTCTGTCTTATAACAAGAGGGTTAAAGCCAGCTGCACTTGCGGCTTTAATCGGCTCAATAGGTCTCTATATAGAGACTCACAACCCTGCCTTTTTCATCAATTCTTTGATTGAAATCCTGGTTTTATACCTGCTGAGTCGTAGAGGTTGGGTGCTACTGATTGCAGACATCATCTACTGGTTGTTGATCGGTATTCCAATTACCTATGTATTTGTTACCGTTTTTTATGGAATCTCATCCAGTGACTTTATCCAGGTCATCATGTTGAAGCAGTTGCTGAACGGGGTGATAGTGGTCTCGGCAGCTTCACTACTCTTGCCATTCATACCGCGGCGTTGGAGTAACCTAGAAGTTAAAGTCAAACTGCCTAAGCTATCATATAGAATATTCGAATTGTCGATGATTAGCATTGTCTTGCCATCGCTTGTGATAACCTTAATTCTGTCTAACAATGCAGCTAAGATTGCAGAGGATCAGGTCAGCGATTTGCTGGGAGTGCAAGCAGAGCATTACGCTGAAATTACCAATAACCATTTAACCTTTCACCAGAGAATGGTTGATAATCTGGCCAATACTTTCAGTTGGCAAATCTATGATAGTAACCACAAGCTCGAGTTGTTGCTGGATTCGCATAGGCAATACCCAGATGTATTCTCTATGCTGATAACCGATCATACTGGATTTGTAACCCATGGAGCTCCGCAAGACTTTGAGATAACATTGAGGGACTTGCCACGAGAAGAAAGGATGGTCGATGATAGGCTTTATTATCAAGTACCTCTTTCGAGAAACACTCACTATATATCCGATGTATTCCAGGCAAGGGGTTATGGTAATGACCCTATTGTAGCTATTACCGCCCCTTATTATGAAAGCGATGCTTTCGCGGGGATTGTGCAGGCGACCTTAAACTTAGCAAACTTTAAAAAGTTCGAAAGTGGTTCAGAGGCACTTGATGTTTTAGTTGTTGTTACTGATGCGAAAAAACAATTGGTTTACGCCTCTGATGCTTTAGAGCTTGAGCGATTAACTGAGTTTGAAGTCGAAGAGGTTGAGCAGGTATATACAGAAAAGCTTCCTTTATTAGCGTTAAATGATAGTTTTTATTTATACAAAAAAAGCATAACGGACAGTGGCTGGAGAATTTTTACTTTAAGTACTCCCGATACATTGATTGATACCTATAGAAGTGATTTTTATCGCTTGATTGTTAGCTTATTAATTATTGCTTCTATTGTCTTGCTGGTAACTAGAAGATTCTCCAAACAAATAACCCGACCATTAGAGAATATTGTAAAGCATTTTGCCGCAAACGATCCAATACCTCAAAAGTCACGTTCTATTTACAGCAGTGCAGAAATTGAATCGGTTCGGGATCAGTTACAGCAGGCGCAGTTCTTTATGCTGGAATATCAAAGAACGTTACAGCAACAAGTTGAAGCAAAAACAAAGGAGCTTCGCGAGGCAAATGAAAAGTTAGCGGTAGTCAGCGTACAGGATGAGTTAACACAGATTTATAATCGCCGCGGTTTTAATCAGAATGCGAAAAATGCTTTTGCAGTGTCGATAAGACACGCTACTCCTGTAACGTTAGCGATAATCGATATTGATCATTTTAAAAGTGTGAATGATCAATGGGGGCATAGTGCTGGTGACCAATGCATTATTATGGTTGCAGAAGAAATGAAGAAGAGATTCAAGCGTGATTCAGATTTTGTAGCGCGTTATGGTGGCGAAGAGTTTGTGGTGTTTATTGCTGGTGGTGATGTGGATGTACACAAAAGAATGCTAGAAGAGCTGAGAATTAATATTGCTAACCATGAAGTCTACTATGAAGACACAATCATTTCGATTACAGTGAGTATTGGTGCATACAGTATCGTCGAAGATTTAAATATAACTTATGATAAGCTAGTTTCTAATGCGGATAAGCTATTATATCAAAGCAAGGAAAACGGTCGAAATAAATTGACCATGGAAAAACAGTAGAAATAAATAACGCTACATGATGGGAGCAGGTTAATAGGAGAGCTATGAACCAATATATTTCAGGATTGGTATATGGGGCGTTGGCATTAGTTGCTAATCTTTATTTTGTAGTGCCTGTTTATGGTAATTTGAGCTTGCACCTTGGTGAATTTTTTGTCATTTTTTGCTTGGTGACCAGAGGTTTATCCCCAGCACTTATGGCATCCTTCCTGGGTTCTTTGGGACTTTATATCACTACTGGCAATCCATGGTTTTTTGCCGTTTCCATATTAGAAATACTGGTTTTACAGTATCTATTAAAAAAAGAGATTGTATTGTTAGTAGCAGATTTGCTCTTTTGGCTCTTGATTGGGTTGCCCATTACTTACTTGGTCATCGTCTTTATTTATGAGGTGAGTACGCAAGACTTTGCTCATGTTGTTCTACTCAAGCAGGCACTGAATGGCATACTGATCGTTTCTATTGTCTCTCTGGTAAGACCCTTCGCTCCTGCGTCGTGGTACTCAACAAACTTTACCCGAACCACGTTAAAGTTATCGAGCCGAATATTTGAGGTTTCACTGATTAGCATTGCGCTTCCATCGTTGATTGTTGCTTTAATTCTGTCGGATAGCGCTGCTGATAATGCCGAAAAACAGATTGCTCAGCTATTAAAGATAAGGGCAGAAAACCATGTCGACTCTATAGAGAGCCATGTACAACATCATAGAGATGCAATCGATAGTTTGGCGCTACTATTGGTTGAGTATCAACTAGATGAAACCAAAACTCGAGAACTTTTAGAGAAATGGAACAGCACCTATGAAGGGTTTATCACAATGCTGATAGCTGATGCTGCTGGAAGGATTATTCATGGCTCACCTAAAAGTGCGTTTGATAAAATAGTTCAGTTACCAGCCAATGAGAGAATGGTTACCGACCGTAGCTATTTCTATATCGCAAAAGAAACCAAAAAAAACTACGTTTCAGCAGCTTTTAAAGGTAGAGGATTTGGTAGTGCGCCAATAGTAGCTATCAGCTCGCCATTATTACGAAATGGCAATTTTAAAGGCATAGTCCAGGGTTCTTTGGACTTGCCTCAACTCGATGGTTTTGATAATAAAGAAGGGCAGGTAAGCTATTTAATTGTAACCGATAGTAATAACAATATAGTTTATGCATCTAATGAGCTTGGGTTAAAAAAACTGAGTCGATTTGAGCCTGAGGATGAGGCTATCACTTTCACAAATACTCTGCCAGTGTTGAACCTCTCTGCTAATAACTATCTCTATCACAGGGAGAACTCGAGGCAGGGCTGGAATATATATGCTGTAGCAGAGGCGAGTCAGTTAATTGGTTTTTATAAACAGAATTTTTATCGACTGATAGTAGCTCTATTCATTATTTCGATTTTAGGATTAGTATTTACACGCCGTTTATCTAAGCAGATTACCGAGCCGTTGGTGGGAATAGTAAAAAGTTTTGCCGCGCATAAAGTTATTGCTCAAGAACCGAGTTCCATTTATACCAGCAAGGAAGTTGAGTCGGTTCGCTATCAGCTACGTGAGGCGCAACAGTTGACATTAGAGTATCAAGAAAATTTAAAGGAAGAGGTTGCTGTAAAAACTTCTGAACTTATCGCGATGAATGAAAGGCTTGAGAAAATGAGTGTCGAAGATGATCTAACTAAAATATACAATCGACGCGGATTTGAGACTGTGGCAAATGAAGCATTCAAACTTGCCCGTCGAACTCAAACGGCAGTAACTTTTGCAATGCTCGACATAGACCTTTTTAAGAGGGTTAATGATACTTGGGGGCATGTGGTTGGCGACGAATGTATCGTGATGGTTGCAAAGGAGCTAAAGAAGGTTTTTTTGCGTGAGACAGATTTTTATGCTCGCTACGGTGGAGAGGAGTTTGTAGTGCTGTTAACAGGAGGAAGTATTGATAAACACTGCCGGATGCTTGAGCAACTAAGGAAAGATATTGAAAACCATAAAATAGCCGTTGACGGGAAGAATATTAGTTTAACCGTAAGTATTGGTGTGTTTAGCTTGAAAGAGGACTTTAATATCAGCTACCATCAGCTGGTGTCTAAGGCGGATAAACTACTTTATCAAAGTAAAAAAGAGGGAAGAAATAGAATTAGTTCTGATTACCAGTAGAAACCTGTTGAAAATCATTATATTCACAATCTCATTATTTTTCCCTATCTAACTGTTATATATCATGTTTTAGGCAAACCGTCTTAACCACTATAGAATTCTTTTAATTAAACTGACTATTTTCTGTGCGAATGGCGCTATCTAGTATAGAATATGCGCCATTTTTTCACCTTTGAGAAATTTATGATCGATAAGTTACGCAACATTGCGATTATTGCCCACGTTGACCACGGTAAAACAACTTTAGTTGATAAACTGTTGGAGCAATCAGGCACTTTGGGCGACCGCGCAGGCCCTCAAGAACGTGTGATGGATTCTAACGACTTGGAAAAAGAGCGTGGCATTACCATTTTGGCAAAAAATACTGCCATTAAGTGGAATGACTATCGTATTAATATCGTCGACACCCCTGGGCACGCTGACTTCGGTGGTGAAGTTGAGCGTGTAATGTCGATGGTTGACTCAGTGTTATTGTTAGTTGACGCTGCCGAAGGCCCGATGCCGCAAACCCGTTTTGTTACGCAAAAAGCGTTTGCCCAAGGATTGAAGCCTATTCTGGTTATCAACAAGATTGATAAGCCAAGTGCTCGTCCTGACTGGGTTATGGATCAGGTTTTTGACCTGTTTGATAACTTGGGTGCGACTGACGATCAATTAGACTTTGAAGTGGTTTACGCGTCAGCCCTGAACGGCTGGGCAAGTCGGGATGCTGAAACGACTGGCACTGATATGCAGCCATTGTTTGAAGCCATTGTTGACAATGTTGCACCACCGCCAGCCAATGCTGAAGGTGGTTTCCAGATGCAAATTTCGCAGCTGGACTATAACTCCTATGTTGGTGTAATTGGTGTTGGCCGAGTGAGCCGTGGTAGCGTAAAACAGAACCAGCAGGTCACTATTGTCAGTGCTGATGGCACAAAACGAAATGGTAAAGTTGGCCAGGTACTTGGTTACCTTGGCCTTGACCGCCATGAAGTTGATTCAGCTGATGCAGGCGATATTATTGCCATTACTGGTTTAGGCGAGTTGAAAATTTCAGACACAATTTGTGATCAAAATGCTGTAGAAGCATTACCACCTTTGTCTGTTGACGAGCCAACCGTAACTATGACCTTCCAGGTGAACACCTCACCGTTTGCAGGAAAAGAAGGTAAATATGTTACTTCACGTAATATTCTCGAGCGATTACAACAAGAATTAGTACACAACGTTGCTTTGCGTGTGGAAGAAACTGATGACCCGGATAAGTTCCGAGTTTCAGGCCGTGGCGAACTGCATTTAGGTATCTTAATTGAGAATATGCGTCGTGAAGGTTTTGAGATTGCAGTTTCTCGTCCTGAAGTAATTCTTAAAACGATTGATGGTAAGCTCCAAGAACCATTCGAAACAGTAACCATTGACGTAGAAGAGCAACATCAAGGCAGCGTAATGGAGCGTATGGGCACGCGTAAAGCGGAATTAACCAATATGTCTCCGGACGGTAAAGGCCGTGTTCGTTTAGACTTCATGATGCCAAGTCGTGGCTTGATTGGTTTCCAAACTGAGTTTATGACACTAACCTCCGGGTCTGGTTTGATGTATCACACTTTTGACCATTATGGTCTACATAAAGGTGGCGATATTGGACAAAGAGCCAGTGGCGTTCTGATTGCCAACATGACGGGTAAAGCTTTGACTAATGCCTTGTTTAACTTGCAGGAGCGCGGTCGCTTGTTTGCTAAGCACGGTGATGAAGTGTACGAAGGTCAGATTGTCGGTATTCATAGCCGTTCTAACGACTTGACGGTGAACTGCCTGAAAGGCAAGCAGCTAACCAACGTGCGAGCTTCCGGTACTGATGAAGCACAGGTTTTGACTCCGCCAGTTAAGCTCACTCTAGAGCAGGCATTAGAGTTCATTAATGATGATGAATTGGTTGAAGTAACGCCAAGCAGTATCAGATTGCGTAAAAAACACTTGTCGGAAACTGATCGTAAGCGTGCGAGTCGTCCGCCGAAAGCGTCTTAAGTTTTAAAAGACCTTTATCAAGCCGTTATCTGCCTGGCAGTTAGCGGCTTTTTTATGTCTGTGATTTATCAAATTAGGTGAATGAATTAGCAATAACTCAATAAAATCGTTACACTTTTTGCAGAAGGCTAAAATAATTGCAACCAATTGCAATCAAGCCAATCAGATACACCATAAATTACAAAAAGGTCATCTATGAAGCAGATTACATTGCTGGCGCTTTGCGCCTCGTTAGCTGGATTATCAGCTTGCACCACAACACAGGGTTCAGATGCACTCAAAGCATTAAGTCAACTCTTTGGGGGGCAGCCCGATAGAGCCCAGATGCTTGATGCAACTGTTGAAGAAGCTTTGCAGTACGAATTTGATCGCTGTATGAGTGGCAAAGAAATGACTGCCGATGTACAGTCGGAATGTATCCAGCTTGCCTACGCTACCGTTAAAGAAGATATGAATCTTGAAGAAAGGCGTGGGCCAGATGGTCGTGTGATCATAGAGCGTGTCGATGATGAAGATATGATTTATGAAGACGCTGACGAGCAAGAAAACGATAATTAATAAGAATAGAGTAACTAGCGGATGATAGCTGTATTGCAACGCGTGTTGGAGTCGAAAGTGGTTGTCGATGGTGAAATCATTGGGGCAATCGATCAGGGACTGATGGTTTTACTGGGTGTTGAAAAAAATGATGACCAGGACACTGCTGATAAGTTGCTCCAGCGTATCTTGAAGTATCGAGTGTTTAGCGATGAGGAGGGTAAGATGAACTTATCTTTACAGGATGTGAGCGGTGGTTTGCTCTTGGTGCCACAATTTACATTAGCCGCCGATACAGGTAGCGGATTGCGTCCAAGTTTCTCTTCAGCAGCTCCCCCACAGAAAGGAAAAGAGTTATTTGAATATATTTTAGAGCAAGCTCGCGCTCATTATGACAAAGTTGAGTGTGGCCAGTTTGGTGCCGATATGAAGGTCCATCTAATTAATGATGGACCTGTCACTTTTCAGTTAAAAGTTTAATACTTTTTAATAATCAATTTCACCGTTAAGTTCGTCAGCTTGAGTTCCTTCAATGAGTTTCTTTAAGCTCTCAAGGTTGGACTGGTTTACTTCTTCTATACTACCTTGAATTAAAAACAGAATTGCATTCTGTACAATGCCTTTGCCTGAGTACTGTTGCACCATGGTGACATTAGTTGTCTTATCGTCTATCGCTTCAAAAGTGACCATTGTCTGACCTGTTAACCATTCATTAGCATAGTCATAACCAACTTGTTGATTGGCCACATAGGAAGTCAACGTATGTTGCATCTTAATTAAGTTACCCTCGGCCGACTTGTAGTTCATAGTCCATTCACTGCCTACCTCATTCAAAGAACCGCTAACATTTTCCAGTGAGTGGAACTCTGCCAGCCAATGATTCAGGAGCAATGGATTTGTGTAAACTGCAAAAGTCTGTTGCACCGGCGCCTCGATAGTCACGCTAGCCTTACTATCAAAATTTCGTTTGAAAATACCTATGGCAACCAGTATCAAGAAAAGAGTGCCAATAAAGATGAAACCGTACTTTAAAACTTTCATACTGTATAAATCCTATTAAGGTTTGTTGTCGCGAAGTTCACTAACCACTTCCTGTAAATATTCTTTTGATGCATTCTTTGCTTCAATAGATTCGCCAACTACTAATGTTACCTTGGTTCTAAGTCGTTTCAAACGGTCAATGAACTTATTCACTTTTTTACGACTAAACAAGCTTTGCCACAGACCTTGTAACGCCATAGGAATGACCGGAACAGGAGTCGTTTCTATTATACGCTCAATTCCAGACTTAAAGTCATTCATCTCGCCATCAGTGCTTAGCTTTCCTTCAGGGAAGATACAAACTACTTCGCCATTATCAAGAGCCTCTGCAATCTGATACATGGCTTTATTCAGCAATTCTTTATCCTCGTTGGCACCGGCGATAGGAATCGCTTTAGCTGTGCGGAAAATAAAACTTAATACTGGAATCTTAAAAATTTTATGATACATCACGAATCGCACGGGGCGACGAATAGAACCTGCAATGATCAGCGCATCCACATAACTGACATGGTTACACACCAGAACATGGGCGCCTTCATCAGGAATATTATCGAGCCCTTTTTTGCGCACACGGTAAATAGTGTGGATAAGAATCCAGACCAGGAAGCGCATCAGGAACTCGGGCACCAGCGTGAAGATATAGATGGCGACCAAGGCATTAAGAATGGCAACCAGTAAGAAGAACTGAGGAATGGTCATGCCATTACCCAGTAACACCGCGCCTAATACCGCAGCGACCACCATAAACAAGGCATTAAGGATATTGTTACCGGCAATTACCCGTGATAAGTGCGAGCGTTCGCAACGCTCCTGAATCAATGCATATAGCGGCACAATGTAAAAGCCGCCAAAGATTCCAACAAAGGCACAATTCAACAGAGTTCGAACGGAGCCATCTTGAGCCAGGTACTGTGCTGGTGATAAAAGCCCTTCGTAGCCGCTATGGGGATTAGCAAGAAAAATATCGATAGCAAGCCAGGTCATACCGATTGCGCCAAAAGGTACCAAGCCTAGTTCTACTTTGCGGCCTGAAAGCTTTTCACACAGAACTGAACCAATACCAATGCCAACTGAAAAGCAGGCTGAGATTAGTGTTGCTACGAGCTCATTACCATTCAGGCTTACTCTGGTGAAGTTTGGGATCTGGGTAAGGAAGACACTGCCATAGAACCAGAACCAGGAAACACCAAGGATTGATAAAAAAACAACTCTCTGTTTTCTGGCGAACTTAAAGGTTTTCCAAGTTTCAGTAACTGGATTCCAATTTATTTTTAAATCTGGTTGGGCTAAAGGAGTGGCGGGGATTCTTCTACTAAATAGATAACCAATAACGGCGAGTGTTATTAATACTATGCTTAGTATTTGTGTCCCACTAGCACCGCGTTCCATTAAAACACCACCAATAATGGTGCCTATAATAATGGACAGAAAAGTACCCATCTCAACTAAACCATTGCCTCCGAGGAGTTCACTGTCATCAAGATGCTGCGGTAAAATACTGTATTTAATTGGGCCAAATAAGCTGGACTGGAAGCCCATTAAGAAGAGAACAAATAATAAAAACCAGATATTATTAAAGTAAAAACCAATCGCTGCAAATATCATTACGATTATTTCAAACAGCTTAACCTTCCTGATTAAAGCTGACTTCTCAAACTTTTCTGCAATTTGGCCAGCGGTAGCAGAGAAAAGGAAAAATGGTAATATGAATAGCCCTGCAGCCATATTAGTCATTATGTTTTCACTGAAATTAATTTCAGAAGCCACTTTAAATGAGATTAATATAATAACTGCTTGTCTAAAGATATTGTCATTCATTGCCCCCAGCGCCTGGGTGACGAAATAGGATGAAAAGAATCGTTTTTTAAATAATGAAAACTGATTGGCCACTTATTATCCCTCTTATAATTTCTGATCTAGTTTGGCAAATTGAAAAAAGTCTGCGCATTCTTGTAAGTGATTTCAGCAAGGTGCTCTATTGATTGCTGCCGACAGGTCGCGATCTTTTGCGCGATATGCGGTAACAACATGGGCTCATTGCGCCCGTCTTTCGGTTTGGGTCGCAAATCTCTAGGCGTTAGCCAGGGCGCGTCGGTTTCCAGCATCAGCCTGTTATCAGGTATTCGGTGAACCATGCCTGCAAGCTCCTGTCCGCGTCTCTCGTCGCATATCCAGCCAGTGACGCCAATGTATAGACCGAACTCTAAATATCGCTCCAGCGCCTGCTCAGAGCCAGTGAAGCAATGAATAACCGCTGGTGGAAGCTCACCTTGGTATTCCTGCAGCAGTTCCAGCATGGTATCGCTGGCATCTCGCTCGTGTAAGAACAAGGGTTTCTGTAGATCACAAGCCATTTCCAATTGCTGTTTAAATACACGTATCTGGCTTTCTGGCGATGAAAAATTACGGTTAAAGTCCAATCCGCACTCACCAACAGCCACGATTTTGCATTCTTTGTGCAGTGCTTTGATAGATTCAAAATCATCAGGACTCATGCGCTCTGCGTCATGCGGATGACAGCCTGCAGTAGCATAGCAGTGCTCATATTGCTGAGCCAGGGTGAGCGCTTGCTTGCTCTCTCGTGCATTGGTGCCAGTGATGATAATGGCTTCGATACCGTTTGCTAAAGCACGTTCAAGCACCTGCTCTCGATCCTTATCGAAGCGATTGCTGGTGAGATTGACCCCAATATCAATGAATTGTAGTTGTGCAGACTGTGCCATAAAGTTTGATTGGCATTAGAAAAAACCTTGTAAGATGTTATAAACTAAATCTGCCTTAAATCAAAGAGATAACAAAAAAGGGAATACCATGTCAGCAGAAACCCCCAGAGTTACTAACGCGCTGGTCGCCATCGCTGCAACTTTTCTGATCATTGCAGGGCTAAAAGCAGCCAGTGTGTTTGTGGTACCGGTCATTTTGTCATTATTTGTGGCGATTATTTTAGGCCCACTTTACTTTTTCTTTGCCAAAGTAAAACTGCCCATCATTAAAAAAGATATGCCTGATTGGCTGGCTATTATTTTGGTGGTGGTCATTATGAGTCTGTTCTTCTTTGTTATCGGTACTTTGGTGGGCAACTCTGTCGAGCAATTTTCCAGTAATCTACCTCGCTATGAAATGATGCTGCGGGCAAAATTTGAGGGGCTTGTTGTCTGGCTCGCGGGACATGGCGTTGAAGTGCCGCAAACACCACTGGCTGAGCGTTTCTCGCCTGGTGTCATGATGAATTTGTCAGCCTCTATTTTGAATGGCTTAGGCGGAGTATTAAGTAATACATTCTTAATCATTCTGACCTCTATCTTTTTATTGATGGAAGCCAGTATTTTTGGAGACAAAATGAGACGTGCTTTCCCAGATACAGAAAGTAAAGCGCATCTTGGGTTGGGCGAAGTGATTTCAAAAATTAAACGTTATGCCTCGATAAAATCAGTTGTCAGTTTATTGACCGGTGCCATTATCAGTCTATGGTTGTGGGTGATTGGAGTCGAATATCCCTTCCTGTGGGGCTTGATTGCATTCATGTTTAATTTCATTCCGAACATCGGCTCGATCATTGCCGCCATTCCTGCGGTATTGCTAGCCTGGTTAACCTCAGAAAGTTTAACTACACCACTGTTGGCGGCTGCGGGTTATCTGGCGGTGAACTTTATTGTGGGCAATATTATAGAGCCCAAGTTTATGGGTAAAGGCCTGGGGCTTTCTACCTTGGTTGTTTTCTTATCATTATTATTCTGGGGCTGGGTATTAGGCCCGGTTGGCATGTTGCTTTCAGTGCCGTTGACCATCATTGTAAAAATCTTCCTGGATGCGAATAAGGAAACTCAGTGGATTGGGATTATGTTGGGCGATAAATAGTACTAAAGATAGCTAATTGATGGGTTACGCTCTTCGAGCTAACCTATCCTATAACTTTCTATTAAATTCCAGACTACAACCATTGATATATATTTATAGGATGGGTTAGGCATTCGCCGTAACCCATCAAGTTCTTTGAGTAAGTTCTTTCAGCAGACACCATTACTCGCTTTCTTGCACTACAGTATCCCCGCCACCGAGCGCTTTATACAAGGTTACCGTATTGGCAAGCCTTGCTCGTTCGCTTTCCAGTTTGGCCTGCTCTGCCGCAAAGAGATCCTGTTGCGCGCTGAGCACTTCCAGATAGCTGGCGAGGCCGGCTTTGTATTTGGCTTCCGCTAAATACAGGCGACGCTTTTGTGCTTTAACCAGATCAAGGTTGGCATTCAGCTCTGCATCATAGCTCTTACGATTGATCATCAGCTGGTAAACCTCGGCAAAGGCTTGCTGAATGGTTTGTTCGTAGGTGGCAACCATTTGTTCCTTCTGTGCTTTTGCAACATCGAGCTGTGCGTTTAAAGCATTACCAAAAATTGGCACTGAAATTGATGGCATAAAAGTCCAGGTCTCGGAGTCACCGTCAAACAGGTTATCAAACTCGGTGCTGGCAAAGCCAAAGTCACCAGTTAGGCGTAAGCTGGGGAAATAAGCCGCGCGAGCAGCGCCTATATTGCCGTTGGCAGCATACAGCTGATGTTCAGCGGCTAATACGTCAGGTCGGCTTAGCAGGACGTTTGAACTGATATTGTCTGGCAATTCAAGGCGCATCAATGCTGGCATCTGTTGGTTGTCAGTCAATGAGACCTGAGAGAGAGGTGTGCCAATTAAAAGCTCAAGGTTGGTTTTCGATACCGCGTACAGGCGCTCCAGCTGGGATTTGCGCGCTGATACTTGTGCCAAGGCTGCCTGGGCCTGCGCTAAATCCAGATCGCTGGCGATGCCATTGTCTTTACGCTTTTGAATCAGATCCAGACTTTCCTGACGACTATCAAGTGTTTGCTGTGCAAGGCTCAGGTTTTCCTTTGCTGACAACCAGGAGTAATAGGCGTTAGCAGTTTCTGCGATGACAGAAATTTTGACGAAGCGCTTGGCCTGCTCGGTAGCATAAAACTGATTTAAAGCAGCGTCGCTAAGAGAGCGAATGCGACCAAACAAATCGAGCTCGTAAGAAACGAGTCCGACCGATGCATCGTAGCGATTGAACATGACGCTACCGCCCGTAAAGGTCGATAAATCTCTGCCTCGGGTCTGGCTGACCTCACCACGGAATCCGGGGACAAACTCTTCCCACTGAATCTGGTAACGCCCCTTTACTTCGGCCACGCGAGCTGTTGCGATGCGCAGATCACGGTTATGCTCCAGTGCCTGAGCAATCAATGCTTTTGCATTTGTGTCGGTAAAGAAACTTTGCCATTCCCGTAAAACGATTTGCTCGGCGACTTCTGATTGTTGCTCAGAAATGGTGAGGTTTTCTGCCACTGGCAACTCTGGTCGCTCGTTATCAGGCGCCATGGACAGGCAACCCGACAACATGAACAGTACAGCTAATGGCGTTAAGCTTTTTTTAGTCATCATTAATCTCCATTCCTCTGGCAGCCATTTCATAGTGCTTGAGTTTACGAGGGAAAATCTTACGTACCAGCAGATAGAAAACAGGCACAAATATAATAGCGAGTATTGCAGCAGAAATCATACCGCCAACCACGCTGGTGCCGATGGCTTGACGACTGGCTGAGCCAGCTCCGGTGGCGAGTACCAGTGGCAATACTCCCATGATAAAGGCCAAGGAGGTCATTAAGATCGGACGTAAACGTAGCCGACAGGCTTCAGTTACTGCGGCCAGTGGACTCTTGCCTTCTCCTTCAGCTTCACGGGCAAATTCAACAATCAAAATGGCATTCTTAGCGGATAGGCCGATGATGGTAATCAGTCCAACTTTGAAATAGATGTCATTGGGTAATCCGCCAATAAATGCGGCGATAATCGAACCTAAAATACCCAGCGGTGCGACCAGAATAACTGAAAGTGGTACTGACCAGCTTTCGTATAATGCAGCCAGCACCAGAAAGATCACCAGGAATGACAGGGAAAACAGCAAAGTGGTTTGGTTGCCTGCGACTTTTTCCTCTAGCGATTGTCCTGACCATTCGTAACCCAGTCCTTTAGGCAGTGTCTGTGCGAATTCTTCCATCAGCGCCAGTACTTCACCTGAACTAACTCCCGGTGCACCGCTACCGGTTATGGGTAGCGAGGGTGAACCATTGTAACGAGTAAGTTTGGCTGGCGCTTCGGTCCAGTGCGCTGTAGCCACTTCTGAAAGGTTGACCAGATCACCTTGATCGTTGCGTACCTGCATGCTCAGGATTTCGTCCGGCGTTGAGCGCGTTTCTGCGTCGGACTGTAGCCAGACCTGACGGACTTTCTGCCCTTCTACATAGTCGTTGATGTAGGCTGAGCCGAGAGCAATTTGCAGAGTGCTGTTGAGCTCGCCGATGTCGATGCCCAATGAGCGGGCCTTAATGCGATCCACTTCAATGGTCAGTAACGGTGCTGGCGGTAATGTATCGGGGCGAATTTCAGCAAAATTGCCGGATTGCGATGCCATGCCTACTAGCTGGAATGCGGCGCCCATAAGCTGGTCGGTACCGACTCCAGATTTGTCCAGTAGCTGGAAGTCAAAACCGCTGCTGTTACCAAGCCCCGGAATGGGGGGCATATTGAAAGCAAAAGTCGAGCCTTCTGAATATTTCATAAACTCGGCAGTAGCGGCAGCTGCAAATTCGTCTGCGTTACGCATGCCTTCTCGTTCAGCCCATGACTTAAGATTAACAAAGGTAATCGAGGTGTTTTGGCCAGTACCGAAAAAACTGAAACCGGCAACCGTAATGATTCGCTCAACTTCTGGCTGTTGCAGGAACCACTCATCGGTTTTTTGGGTTAATTCCAGTGTGCGGCTACGGGTTGAGCCTGAAGGCATCAAGGATGATGCGACAATGAAGCCTTGGTCTTCCGAAGGCACGAAACCGGTAGGCATACTGGCAAAACGCCAGCCAACGAGACCACAGATGACCACAAAAATGGCCATTGTGATGAGCTGACCACGTTTATTGAGCAGTTTCTTTTCCTGGCTCATATAGGTTTCAGTGAACCAGTTAAAGCCTTGGTTAAACCAGCGGAAGAAAGCCCATTCCTTTTTTTCTTTTTTGTTTGTTTTTAACAAGCCTTGCGCAATTGCGGGGCTGAGAGACAGTGATAAAAACGCCGAAATGGAAACGCTTAATACGATAGTTAAAGAGAATTGCTGATAAATGCGACCTACCGAGCCAGAGAAAAATGCCATCGGTATAAAGACCGCAATCAGTACCGCGGTGGTACCGATAATGGCGCCAGAAATCTGCTTCATGGCTTTTTTAGTTGCCTGATAGGGGCCAAGCTTTTCCTGATCAATAATCCTTTTGATATTTTCAACCACGATGATGGCGTCATCGACCACGATACCAATAGCAAGCACCATCGCGAACATGGTTAGCATGTTGATGGAGTAGCCTAATAGGTAGAGTCCCATGCCGGTACCAATCAAGGATACTGGAACAACAATCAGCGGAATGATGGTGGTGCGCCAGCTCTGTAAGAAAAGAAACATCACCAAAGTGACTAGAAACACTGCCTCGATCAAGGTTTGCAAAACCTGGCCAATGGACTCATCTATGAATATTGAGGTGTCGTAGGGGACAACCCAGGACATATCATCAGGAAAATATTGCTCGAGCTCCGCCATCTTGGTTTTGACCGCTTCGGCTGCCTCTAAGGCGTTACCAGTATTGCTCAGTTTTAAGGCAAAGGCTGCTGATTCCTGGCCATTCAGAAAGGCTTGAGCAGTATAGCTATTAGCGCCACGCTCGACCATTGCCACATCCTTAAGTCGGACTATGGCCCCATCTGATGAAGAGCGCAGGATGATGTTACCGAACTGCTCGGGTGTATTCAGTCGAGAGGGCACTAAGATGGTGGCATTGATTTGCTGCTTGTCTGGAGCCGGTAAGGAGCCAAGCTCGCCAGTAGCCAGCTGCGCATTCTGGTTGCGGATAGCTTGTGCTATTTCGTCTGCAGTAATGGCATAAGAAGCCATCTTTTTTGGATCAACCCAAATGCGCATGGCATAGGTTGCACTGAATAGCTGTGCGCTACCAATACCGTCAATACGGCGCATTTCACCCAGGATGGCACGGTCAATATAATCTCCCAGATCGGTTGCATTATGGCTACCATTGGGTGAGTAGAGGGATACGACCATCAAAAAATCGGGGCGAGTTTTATCAATATTCACCCCCTGGGTACGAACCGATGAGGGTAGCCGTGCTTCTACTCTTTTTAAGCGGTTCTGAACTTCCACCCCGGCAATATCAGTATCCGTACCGGTTGCGAAGGTAAGGATGATGGTTGAGGTGCCGGTGCGTGAACTTTCTGATTTAATATAACGTAGCCCTTCAATGCCGTTCATCTCTTCTTCGATGACGCTGGTAACGGTATCTTCGATCACTTTGGCCGAAGCACCCGGATAGGTGGCGTTGATGGTGACCTGTGGCGGCGAAATATCAGGGTAGGCCATGATTGGCAGATTTTGCACCGCCAGTGTGCCGCCCAGCAGAATTAACAGCGAGATCACCCAGGCAAAAATGGGCCGGTTGATAAAAAACTGTGCCATTGTCTGTTATCCCTATTGTTGTGAGTGCGAGCTATTGGATGGATTGGACATCGCTTGTACAGGGGTTCCCGGTTGCAGAAACTGAGTATTGCTGGTGATGATTTGATCGCCAGCTTTAAGGCCGCTTTTGATGACCCAGTTCTGACCCATCATAGGCCCGAGTTCAACGGGCTGGAAAGCGAGCTTGCCATTCTGAATGACCTTCACCACTGCGCCTTGTCCGGTTAACTGGACTGCTTTCTGCGGTACCTGTACTAAACTTGATGAGTCGGCTACAGGAGCTTTAACGCGGACAAACATACCGGGTAGCAATTGATAATCAGGGTTCTTAACCGTTGCGCGAAGAGCAACCGAGCCTGTGTCTGGATCCACTGACAGGCTGGAAAACTCTAATTGTCCCGGTTGGCTATAAGGCGTGCCGTCAGTAAATAGAATTTGCACTTCTCTTGAAGCAGCATCAGTTGCCTCAGAATGAGAAAAAAGCTCTCGCAACTGATTGATTTCAGTGGCCGAGCGAGTGAAGTCAACATACACCTCATCCAGTTGTTCTATGGTGGCTAAATGCGTGGCTGAGGTAGCACTGACCAGTGCTCCTTCGGTTACCAGTGCTCGGCCAATACGTCCAGAAATAGGTGCTTCAACAGTGGCATAATCCAGGTTGATCTGTGCTTTTTGCAATTGGGCTTTGGCTTGTTGAACCTGTGCATCCGCCTGTAGGCTTTGTGCTTGGTAGGTATCAAACTCCTGTTGGCTAACCGCACCTTGTTCTAAGAGGTGCTCATAACGCTTGAGAGTCTGTTTAGTGAGCTTTTGTTGTGCTTGAGCAGTACTCAAGTCTGCCCGCGCTGCAGCTAGATTGGCTTTCATGATGCGGTCGTCAATTTGGAACAGTGATTGTCCTTTTTTGACGTCTTGCCCTTCGGTAAAAATGCGTTTTTCCAGAATGCCATCGACACGGGCACGCACTTCTGCGGTGCGAATGGCCAGCACTCGACCCGGTAGGTTTTCGGTTAGGGTGGATTTTCCTGCGCTAACTTCCGTGACTTGCACGGGTACTGGTTGCTGAGCCTGGTCGGCAGCCATTGCATTACCAGCAAAAGTAATAAGAAGTGCGCTAATAATTACAGCATGTTTCATGGGGGTTAAATCCTTCAGTGATTCCAATTTTTAATAGCGGCCCAAGCGAATTCGACCATTTGTTCAACGAGTGACTCATCAATTGACTGGTTATTAAGGTATTGCCAGTGCATAAAATAACTAAAGCCACCATAGATCTGGATGTGAGTATCAGGAATGGTGTTTACACGAATGACTCCCTGATTGTAGGCTTCCTGATAGAGCTTGATGAAAGGCTCAAATACGTGGAGTAATTGCTCTCGAGTCTTATCTTCAATAACCGGAGATAACCCATAAAGATGACTGAAGCGGAAATAGAGGCAATTATCCAGCATAAACTGGATAATTGAGCGATAAAGCTCCTTAAATCTTTGTTCGTAACTGTCCTGCGAATGATAATGCTCAAGTAGAAATTCCGCTTCGCGTTTCTTCACATATAAGAAGATTTCATTGATCAGCTGTTCTTTACTCTCGAAATAGTTGTAAACACTGCCTGTTGCTACATTAGCTTCTTTGGCTAATAACGACATGGAAGTGCCTTGCAGGCCACGCTCTACGAATAAGCGAATTCCTGCCTCCAGTATTTGTTCTCTTTTAGACATAGATAGGAGAGACACACGATAAAATGAACGTTCATTCATTTTACACGAGTATAAATTGAAATAACAAGCTTAAATGAAACAGTGAAATGTAAAAATGTGTTTATTTGAGATTAAAGAGCCACTCAATCAGCAACGTAGAGCAGGTTGCCCTGTTGATTTTTAGCTTTATACATAGCTTGATCAGCTATTTGAATAAGCTCCAGGATGGTATTGCCGTGAGTGGGATAAAGAGCAATGCCAATACTGCAGGAAATTTCAATATCGATACGGTTGATTCGAAAAGGGCTGGAAATAGCTTGTAATAGCTTCTCTGCAATATGGGTAGCGCTATCGACAGATTCGACATGAGGTAACAGAACTAAAAATTCATCGCCCCCAATTCTACCGACAGTGTCTGAGTCGCGAAGACAGTCTTTCATTCTCTGGGCAACTTGCTGGAGTAGGATATCACCGATAGCGTGGCCGTAATTGTCGTTAACGGGCTTAAATTTGTCTAAATCAAGGAAAAGTAGTGCTAATTGTTCATGTTGTCGGTGAGCCATGCGTATCGCCTGCTCAAGACGATCCGAGAATAAAGAGCGATTGGGTAAATCGGTCAGGGTGTCGTAATGTGCCTGGTGTTCGACTTGCTGCTCGATAAACTTGCGCTCTGTGATATCACGGGCGATACCTACAGTCGATGATATGTGCCCCTCTTCATCAAAGATCGGGGAAGCATTGGTAGTGTGCCAGCACCAGTAGTTGTTCTTATGTCGTACTCTATATTCAAGTCCACTTTTCTTAGTGCCTTCCTCATAAAGCTGAATCAAAAACTGGGTACAGCGATCAACATCGTTAGGATGGACAAAGTGCGCAAAGTGCTGGCCAATCACTTCAGAAACATCATGCCCCAGTTTATCGGTCCAATTAGGTGACACATAAGTAAAGTGACCATCAGGCGAAACGCTGTAAATAATATCATTGGCGGTTTCAACAAAAGCGCGGAATTTAGCTTCACTATCTTCTAAAGCTTTATGCAGATCTTTGTGTTCAGTAATGTCGATGACATAGCCTGTCCAGATAATAGAACCATCTTCATAAACTTGTGGTCGATCGTATGCCGCTAGCCAGATAGTGCGTCCATCTGCTAGACGCACTCTGAACTCGCCGTGCCATACGACACCATGTTGCGCGGTTTCCAGACTCTCATTGATTACTCGGTCATAATCATCAGGGTGTATTAATGAGAAGATTGTATTGATGTCGGCGACAACTTGTTCAGGGGTGACACCACATAGTTGCTCGATGCCGTCGCTGATGTATAAAAATCGGAACTCATCACCTTTGTATTCAAGTCGATAAACCGCCCCTGGTAAAGTGGCAATAAGCTGGGTTGCAATATCATTGCTGATAAAAGGTTGGTTCATTAAGGCCTTCCCTTAATTAGAGATAACACAGCCAATATCACTATGTCTGCATATTATGCTAGCGTATTTTTTAGACAATATCTAAAGTTTTTGGCAGGATAGCCAAGGACACGAATAAAGAGTCAGCCGACTTAAGGTGTTCATGCAGAATATGTGTTAACTCCTTGCAATGGAAGGTAAAGTTCAACAGGTTCTAAGAATGCTGTAATTGTATATTAATAGGTGACTGACTCTTGGAGAATCGAATGAAAATGACTGCACAACTAATGATTGGAATAATGGGCTTATTATCTCTAAATGCGGTTTATGCAAAAGCTTTTGAGCAAGCTGTAAATAAGGTAGAGGTGCCACAAGTGCTTGCTCATCGCGACCGAACAGAGCCGATGAACCAGATGTTGAAACATCGACTTGACGTCTTGTTGCCTCGATTGATGGCTGAGTCCGACTTGGATATGTGGCTGGTGATTAACCGGGAGTATGGTGAGGATGCGCTGTTTTACACCTTGGTTCCTGAGCCAACTTTTGCTGCACGAAGAACAACGCTACTGGTCTTTGTCAGAAATGAAGAGGGTATTGAGCGATTTAGTGTCAGTCGCTACCCGATTGCTGACTTTTATGAAAGCCGTTGGCACGGCGGTAGTGATGAAGAGCAATGGCTGCGTCTGGTACAAATCATCAAAGATTATAACCCGCAAAAAATTGGCATTAATGTGAGCGAAGAATGGGCGGTAGCGGATGGCTTATCGCAGGGACTTTATAAAACACTCATGTCTCATTTGCCAGAGGATTTTCAAAACCGAGTGGTCAGTTCTGAAGAATTAGTTATACGTTGGTTTGAAACTCGGACCGAGCCAGAGAAAGAGGTTTATCCGCAAATTGTTGGCATAGCCAGGGGGGTTATTGCAGAAGCATTTTCAACTCAAGTTATTACTCCCGGGGTGACCACCGATCTAGATGTTAGTTGGTATATTCGCGAGCGTTTTGAGGAGCTTGGGGTTAAGCCCTGGTTTCAGCCTTATGTCACAGTACAGCGTAAGGGCGACAGCAATGATCCAGAGTCGCCATTCTTTGGTAAAAGTGACCGAGTCATTATGCCCGGCGACATCATCCATACGGATGTAGGCATTTGCTATTTGAAATTGTGCACGGATACGCAGGAGATGGGATATGTGGCCAGGTTCGGTGAATACCAAGTGCCGCAAGGACTGAAAAACGCACTGGCAAAAGGTAATCAGTGGCAAGATATACTAACCAATGAATTTAGAACAGGTTATACCGGGAATCAGATTCTACAAGCAACTCAAGCAGCGGCTAAGAAGCAAAAGTTAGAATCCAGCACTTATACCCACCCATTGGGATATGTTGGACATGCTGTCGGGCCGACTATTGGCATGTGGGATAATCAAGGGCCGACACCTGTAAAGGGTGATAGAAAACTGTATCCGAACACAGCTTACGCTATTGAGGGGAATGTAAAAGTGGTCCTGCCTGAGTGGGACAATCAGCTCATTCAGATTATGCTGGAACAGTCAGCTGTATTTGATGGTGAAAGAGTTATCTATTTAGCCGGAAGGCAAACCGAATGGCACTTTGTACGCTAGTCTTGCAAAGGCAGTCTGATAATTGGAGTCGGCTTTTAATCAGTCGACTCTTTATTTGGTAGCAGGTTTTTTAGCAATATGAATGGTTTTCCAAACTTTGGCGATTAGCTGATCATCTTCATCAAGAATATCTACTTCAAATACCGGCTCGATAACATCCTGCACTGTTAATTGTAGGTTAATATCCAGCAAGTCTTGTTCGGTCAGCTTAAATTCCGCAAAAACATCTTTGCGGCCCGGTTTTATAAACTTGATTTCAGCTTTCTTATCCCACACCACATAGTCGCGCCCTAGTTTATGCAACAGCAGAAGCATATAGAAAGGATCAGTCATCGAAAAGAGTGCGCCGCCGTAATGGGTATTGACGTAATTACGATTGAACCAGTATTTTCGTAATCGGATTTTGGCGTATTGCCAGTTGTCGTCAAGTTGAAGAACCTTTATGCCTGAACCCCAAAAAGGTGGCCAGAGATTCATAACGAGTTTAAGTTTCTTTGCGCTGAAGTGTTTCATTGATAGATTTAATCTTTTGGCTCTTGTGCGTTTTCCTGGGCAGCTTTGGGAGCATATAACTTGGCAAATATCAGGCCTAGTTCAAACAGGATCCACATTGGGATGCCAAGCAAGACCTGAGAAATAACATCGGGTGGTGTTAGTAGCATGGCGAAAATAAAGACGCCGACCACAATGTAGGGTCTCTTATCACTGAGTGACTGATGGCTGGCCATGCCTGACCATATTAATAACATGGTGGCTATGGGGATTTCGAAGGCTAACCCAAAAGCAAAGAATAGTTTGAGGGCGATAGATAATACACTATTAATATCGGGTAGATAGTTGATGCCTTCAGGACCAATACTGGATAGGAAACCGAAAATAATGGGGAAAATAAGAAAGTAGGCAAAAGCAATTCCTGCATAAAACAGGATGATGCTGGATAGCAGCAACGGAATCGCGAAGCGTTTTTCGCTCTGATATAAGCCCGGTGAAATAAACATCCATATTTGATGTAACACATAGGGCATGGCAATAAAAAAAGCGGTCACAAAGGCTAGCTTAAAGGGCGCGAATAATGGCGAAGTAACATCTGTGGCAATTAAGCTGGAACCGTAGGGTAATTGTTCGATTAGTGGTTTAGCCAGCAAAAGATAAAGCTCATTGGCAATGAAGGCTAGTCCAATAAAAAGGCAAACGATGACTAAAACGATGCGCAGCAAACGATTACGCAGTTCAAGCAAATGGGCAATTAAAGGTTGTTCTGAATCTTGGCTCATCAGGATGGCTTATCTGAACTTGGGTTAGTTGACTGGAGTTTTTGTTGTTCGTTAGCCAGAGCTTGCTCGCTTTGTTTTAAGGCTTGCTCAGCTTTAGCAATAGTCGCTTGTGCTTCTTCTCGCAGGCGCTGTAGCTCTTCATCAGATTCTGCCTGCTCCATGATCATTTTTTCATGTTCAGCAATACGTTTTTTCATTTCTTCAAGTTCGAGTTCGCGGGATACCTGCTGGTTAAATTGACTAAAACCTCGCTTGGCCTTACCAACCCAGCGCCCCACTGTGTGCATAGCTTTAGGCAGGCGCTCAGGGCCAAGCACCACTAGCGCGATGACCACTATCAGCAATAGTTCGAAGAAACCAATATCAAAAGGCATAATTTAGGGTTAGCGGTTATCGATGAGAAAGTTTCAGGACTTTTTGTCGTGGCTGTTATCAGTAGAGCTTTGCTCAGCTTTATCCTGCTGCGAGCGATTGCTGTCAAAGTCAGCATCTTCAGATTTATCTTCAACATTTTTAGCATCGGCCTGTTTGTCTTCATCCTTAACCGCTTTTTTGAAGTTTTTGAATGCTGAGCCAATATCGCCACCGGCATTACGTAATTTTTTAGTGCCGAATAACAATAAAATAATAACTAATAGTATGAGTAGTTCCCAGATACCAGGTTTCATGCTTTTACCTCAAGCGTTAATGCTTATACAAATGGCATGCGACCAGCGCCGCCTAAAATATGAATATGGATATGATACACTTCCTGACCGCCATCATCACCTGTATTTATAACGGTTCTGAAACCACCCTTTAAGTTAGCCTCTTGAGCAATCTGCGGTATTTTGGTCATCATGTAACCCATGATGTCAGCATCTTGCTCGGTAACTTCAGCCAGGCTAGCAATATGCTGCTTAGGGATCATCAGTAGGTGTATCGGTGTCTTAGGAGCGATATCCTTAAACACCAGAATTTTATCGTCTTCATAGACCTTGTCGCTAGGTATATCACCAGCAATAATCTTACAAAATAAACAGTCACTCATAAGGTCTCCTTTGGTCTGCAATGACACAATCATTTAGTGGGCCACAGGCTCTTAATCATAAACCAGGCTGCACCCGTGCCCAGGATGGCTGCTGGCCACCAGTCATTAGGAACAGCAAGATAACTAATGCCGCTTAAAATTGCCAGCGAGCCACCAATGAAGGCATGTTTTAATGCATATTGTTGTTCTAACTTATGCCGCTCAAGTTCCGTGAACTGGGCTTTGAGTTGTTCAAATTGGTTAAGGCTTTGCCCAATACGGTGAAAGCTGTCGAACAGTAAGCCGGGCAATTTTGGAGCCTTGTGTAACCAATCAGGAAATTGTCGCTTAATATCTTCAAACATGGCCTTGGGTCCAATTTGATCGTGAACCCATTGCTTTAGGTAGGGTTGCGCGGTTTGCCATAAATCCAATTGCGGGTAGAGCTGGCGCCCGAGGCCTTCGACATAAAGCAATGTTTTTTGCAGTAATACCAACTGAGGTTGGACTTGCATATTAAAACGTCGCGCAGTTTGGAATAGTTGGATCAGGAAGTGACCAAACGAAATTTCAGCTAATGATTTACCAAAAATGGGCTCACAGGCGGCGCGAATAGCTGACTCGAATTCTGGAATCGACACATCGGCATCAATCCAACCAGACTCCACATGCAGTTCTGCAATACGACGGTAATCGCGGTCAAAGAAAGCCAGGAAGTTATCCGCTAAATAACGCTTATCACTTTCATCAAGCGTGCCCATGATGCCGCAATCAATTGCGATATATTGTGGCTCCTGTGGGTTAGTAACATTGACAAAAATATTACCTGGATGCATGTCTGCGTGGAAAAAGCTATCACGAAATACTTGAGTGAAGAAGATTTCAACACCGCGGTCAGCTAGCGCTTTCATATCAACTCCGCTAGATTTAAGTGCCGCGATATTGCCGATAGGGATACCAGAAATTTTTTCCATCACTAACATCTTGACGCGAGTATAGTCCCAATAGATTTTTGGGACGTACAGCAGGTCAGAGCCTTCGAAATTATGACGAAGATGAGAAGTGTTGGCCGCTTCAATGCGTAAATCAATTTCACGAGCCAAAGTACTATCGTATTCTTTAACCACTTCAATGATACGTAATCGCCGTGCTTCGCTGGAATATTTTTCTGCCCAATGTGCCATAGAGTGCATCATCTGCATATCACGAAGAATTTTTCGTCGTATACCGGGGCGCAGTATTTTAACTACAACCTCTTCGCCATTATTTAAAGTGGCCTCATGAACTTGAGCAATTGAAGCTGATGCAAGTGGTGTCACATTGAAACTGGCGAAGAGATCTTCAATGGATGTGTCTAATTGTTTTTCGACAATTGAGCAAGCTATATCAGAATCAAAAGGTGGCACTTGATCTTGTAGCTTAGCAAGTTCATCGGCAATATCCGGTGGAACCAGGTCGCGTCGAGTAGAAAGCATTTGACCAAGTTTGACATAAATGGGGCCAAGTTCAGTTAGTGCTAAGCGCAAGCGTTCACCGCGTGATTTATCTTTCGCCTTGCGACGCAGGCTTAGCGAAAAGAGTTTCGCTAACGGGCGGAAGCGTGCCAAAGGAGTAGGGGCCAGAAACTCATCCAAACCATAATGCACCAGTGTCCGGTTAATCTTAAGTGCATGGTGTAATTGTCTAATGGCATTCATGCTAGCGTCTCGTTGGTTTGTTCGGGCTAATGAGTTGTTGGGTTTTTGTTAGCAATTTTTTGAGATAGTCGTTCAACCCTTTGCTTGAGCTTGTCACTATCAGATTTAAGATCAGCAATGGCATCATAAAAGTTTTCTAGCTCAATCGATGCGGGCGATAGCTTGGCTTCAAAGCGAATGTACTCACTGAAATTTTGCTGTGCAGTGGTCGCTGATTTGTGCAACCAGTCACCAACTTTCTTGCCATGACTCACCATTGTGTGAGCAACAATATCACCAGTGTATTGCGCTAAGTATTCTTCCCAATCAATATTAAGTTGTTTGAAGAAATTTTGAAAGTTTTGTGCCGTGCCGATCTCGCCTGCAAAGTGCACCTCACCTTTAAATATCGAGTCAGAACCTTTTTCGTTTAAAGCAAGGTTAAAAAAGCTGGCTGAAGAGCCGGTAAGTTCAGCATTGAATTGCTTGTTAATGTCTGGCTTTACTAAGATTAAACTGTCTTCAATAACAATAAAAAAATTGATATTTAAATCAGTTAGTACAACTTTAATGATTTTGTTGTTTAGAGACCACAGGCGTGATTGTGCATCAGGATCAAGCCTTACGGTCTGGTTGATCATCATTTCGATGGCTGGTGCAAATAGTGGCAAAATCATGGGCTAATCCAATGTTCTTAAGCTTGATAGATTTTAGAACTTTTTTCCGATGTGCAAAGCGACAATGCCGCCCGTTAAATTGGTGTATTCAACCTCATCGAATCCAGAATCTGACATCATCTGCTTTAAAGTTTCCTGATCGGGATGCATCCGAATGGACTCGGCTAAATATTTATAGCTTTCTGAATCGTTGGCTACCACTTTTCCCATTGCCGGTAGCAAGGAGAAAGAGTAGACATCATAGAGTTTGGACAGTGCAGGTAGAGCTGGTTTGGAAAACTCCAGCACCAGCAGTTTTCCGCCAGGCTTTAAGATGCGGTACATCGACTCAAGTGCTTTTTCTTTTTCAGTGACGTTACGCAGACCAAAAGCAATGGTGATGCGATCAAAGTAATTATCTGGAAAAGGAAGACACTCTGCATTAGCTTGCACATATTCAACATTACCAACGATGCCATTATCGACCAGTTTGTTACGCCCCACTTTAAGCATCGACTCGTTTATATCGGCTAGTACGACTTTTCCGTTCGAGCCCACAATCTTTGAAAACTTTGCGGTTAAATCACCTGTACCGCCAGCTATATCCAGTATGGTCTGCCCCGGACGAGCGGCAGTACGTTCAATGGTGTAGCGCTTCCAGATTCTGTGCACGCCAAATGACATTAGGTCATTCATGACATCATATTTAGCAGCAACCGAGTGAAACACTTCAGCCACTTTGCTGGCTTTTTGGCTTTTATCAACGGTTTGATAACCAAAGTGAGTGGTGCTATCTGAGTTGTTTTTATCTTGCTCTGTCATAGTATTGGCTTAGTTGATTAGTCATTGTGCTTAGGGTTAAAAGTGCCGACTGCAGTGTCGCTACTGCGTGAAAGACCAGCCGCCTGCAAACGTTTTAAATAACGCTGCCAGTTCGACTGATAATCGCGACCCAGCTCATAAAGTGTTTGCCAAGTATACAGGCCGCTGTCATGTCCGTCATCAAAGGTTAACTTTATGGCATAACGGCCCACTGCTTCGATATCAGTAACCTGAATATTCTTCTTGCCGCCAATCAAAGTCATTTCCTGGTTACCGTGGCCTCTGACTTCTGCTGAGGGAGAAAATACACGCAGGTATTCATAAGGCAATAAATAGGTGTTGCCTGGAAAGGAGACTTCTAATTGAAGGCTTTTTTGATGCAGTTTTATCGCGGTCGGTATCTGATCGCCAGTATTGGTCATTGCACATACATTTATTGGCTAAACTGGCTCGATTGTATCAGAAATATGGTGGGAGGCTGTAAACTTAATAGGTATTGGGATTAGAAAAAAGAACTATATATAGCAATAATTTAAAGTAAAAAAAAGCTGACCCGAAGGTCAGCTTCTTAGTTATCGCTTAAGCGATAATTACTGCCAGTCAACCTGTAGAGTTACACCTGAGTAAGAAGAGTAACCACGGATGCTGATGTACCAACGGTCTTGAGCTGGGTTAGAGAAAGAACAGCTCTCGTTGTTACCATAACGGTATGGACGGCAATCATAGCTTGAAGTCGTAGGTTGTGAACCGCGACGAACATACAAGTCAGCGTCACCTGAGCCACCACTCATTTGAACATCCAGGCTGCTCATGCCAGCAGGAATGTCAACGTAGTAGTGAGTGAAGCTACCTGAAGCACCTGAAAGGTTTTCAAGAGTTGCACTGCCACCGGCTGGAGGAGGGTTAGTGCCGCCACCGTCGTGAGTTGCCACTAGGTTTACATTAGAGTAGCTAGTATAACCACGGACCATCACATAGTAAGTACCAGTCTGTGCTGAGAAGTCGCACGACTCGCTGTTACCGTTACGGTATGGACGACAGTCATAGCTTGAAGTTGTTGGTGCGCTACCGAATTTAACGTAGATATCAGCGTCACCAGAACCACCTGACATATCGAAGCTTACGTTTGAAGCACTAGATGGCACATCAAATGTAAAGTCAGTTTCTGAACCTTGAGCACCTGAGAAACTTACAGATACGCCATTTTCAAGTTCATTACCGCCCGGAGGTGGTGGTGGAGGTGGAGTTGAGCCATCAAACAAGCTGTATAGCAACAAGTTAGGTGAACCAGACTTAGCATCGCTTACTTTACCTGTAGATGCAGCGCCTTCGATAGCAGCTTCAACTTGGCTTGGAGTAGCACTTGGGTTGTTTGCTAAGTATAGAGCAGCAACACCTGCTACGTGTGGAGAGGCCATTGAAGTACCGCTGATAGTGTTAGTACCACCGTTTGACCATGCTGAAGTAATGCTAGAACCTGGAGCATAGATGTCTAAGCAAGAACCGTAGTTCGAGAAGCTAGAACGAGAATCGTTAGAAGCCGTTGAACCAACAGTGATTGCGCTTGGCTCACGAGCTGGTGAGTAGTTACACGCATTGCTGTTATCGTTACCAGCAGCTACTGCAACCGTTACGCCAGAAGCTACAAGGTTTGCAACCGCGTTATCAGTTGTAGAAGAAGCACCACCACCTAAACTCATGTTAGCAACAGCAGGTTTAACGTGGTTGTTAGCAACCCAGTCAATACCAGCGATTACGCCAGAGTTAGTACCGCTACCGTTACAACCTAGAACTTTCAAGCCATAAAGCTTAACGCCTTTAGCTACACCGTAAGTAGAACCACCTACAGTACCGGCTACGTGCGTACCGTGACCATTACAGTCATTTGGGTTGCTGTCATTATCAACGAAGTCATAACCACCCATAAAACGGCCACTAAACTCACTGTGTGAACCTAGGATACCGGTATCGATGATGTACGCGTTAACGTTGCTGGCAGTTGTGTTGTAAGTGTAAGAACCACTTAGAGGAAGGTTACGTTGATCAATGCGATCAAGGCCCCAAGTGGCATTGTTTTGTGTAGCATTGATGCTAACGATTTGGTCTTCTTCAACAATAAGAACGTTAGGATCCTGAGCTAGCTTCTGTGCAGCTTTCTCAGACATGTTGAAGACGCCGCCTTTAACGGCTTTAGTAAAGGTGCGCTGAACTTGAGCCTGGTATTTACGGCTCAGGTTGTCACTTACCATAGCAATAGCTTGCTCAGAAGCATTGCTAGAGAATAATCCCATATTAGCAGCCACTGCATCGTCCTTGAGGACAACAATGTACTGTCCTTTGATGGCTTTTTCAGGTTGAGCTGCCGCTTGGAACTCACCGGCATATGCGCCAGTTACGCCCGTCGCTAGCAAAACACCTGCGACTACTTGGTTTAATTTCATTTTAAAACACCCCTTAGTGTTGTTTATTTTATGTACCTCGAAATCGAGGTCTTAGGACTCTATAAAATTCATGAGTTCGGAACAATATAATTTATGCATTTTAGCTGTTCGAATAAGTAATTTTAGACACATGTCTAATTTGTACAGAGCGTTACAAAAACATTACAAATCATATGTTAGTGGTTACTTTCTTTCTGTTCCTTTAAATGAATGCATATTTGAGGTGGTCGTAGGTTAAAAATGACTTGCTTAGTATTTGCAGAATCTTTTTGTATTTATCTTAGATATGATGTGTTGGATTGAATTTACTAATTAAAGACAAAGAGCGATGCAAATGGCAATTGAATCAATAAGTTGCATGATCCATTAGCATTCGCGTGTAAAAAAGCCCAGCGAGAGCCGGGCTTGATGTGACAGAAAAATCAATTGCTCTTTATAAGATGAAACGACTTAAGTCTTCGTCATCTGCTAATTCAGATAACTGTTTTGTGACATAAACATCGTCTATGAGTAGGGTCTCATCATCTTCGCTTGCATCGAACGATACTTCATCCAGCAGCCTCTCCATTACGGTATGTAAACGACGAGCGCCAATATTTTCTGTGCTCTCATTAACTTGGAAAGCGTACTCGGCAATTTTTTCTATCCCACTTTCATCAAATGCAATTTTTTTACCTTCAGTCGCCAGTAGCGCTTGATATTGTTTGGTTAAAGCAGCATCAGGCTCGGTCAGGATGCGCTTAAAGTCTTCAGGCGTTAGAGCCCGTAACTCGACCCTTATCGGTAAGCGACCTTGAAGCTCAGGGATCAGATCCGATGGTCTGGATAAATGGAAAGCGCCTGAGGCAATAAAGAGGATATGGTCAGTTTTTAGCATGCCGTATTTAGTGTTGACAGTGCAGCCTTCAACTAAGGGCAATAGATCGCGTTGCACCCCTTCGCGTGATACGCCACCGTCATTATGCTCACCGCGTTTGGTGACTTTATCAATTTCGTCAAGGAAAACGATACCGTGTTGTTCAACCGACTCTACAGCTTTAATTTTAAGTTCTTCCTGATCGATTAATTTGGCAGCTTCTTCTTCGGTCAGCATTTTAAGCGCATCTTTGACTTTCAACTTGCGCTTCTTACTTTTGCTCGGTGACATGCTTTGGAACATGGATTGAAGTTGGCTTGTCATGTCCTCCATACCGGGGGGCGCCATAATATCTATGCCTACCGCCATTTGAGCAACATCAATTTCAATATCTTTATCATCAAGCTCACCTTGTCGCAATTTTTTGCGGAACACCTGGCGAGCAGAAGAGTCCTGAGGCTCGGCTGGCTGGTCCCACTCGCTATCGCTGGATTTACGAGGCGGGGGCAGCAAGGCATCCAGCACCTTTTCTTCCGCTGCATCATGAGCACGGTTCTGAACTTTGGCCATTTCCTGTTCACGCAACATTTTAAACGCTGCATCGACCAGATCCCGGATGATGGACTCTACATCACGGCCTACATAGCCGACTTCGGTAAACTTAGTTGCTTCTACCTTGATAAAAGGGGCATTGGCTAATTTTGCTAAACGGCGGGCAATTTCGGTTTTACCGACCCCCGTTGGGCCAATCATTAAGATATTTTTTGGGGTTATCTCATTACGCAGAGCCTCATCGACCTGCATTCTTCGCCAGCGATTACGCAGGGCGATGGCGACTGAGCGTTTGGCATCTTTCTGGCCAATGATATGTTTGTCCAGTTCATGAACAATTTCTCGAGGTGTCATAGACATAATTAAATACTCTTTTGTAATGCGCTATATTGAATACGCTTTAATTCTGTTGTTTCAATGCTAAACCAATGATGGCAATAGCCATTAATAACTGAGCTCTTCGATGGTCTGGTTGTGATTGGTATAGATGCAAACATCACCCGCGATAGTCAGTCCGGTCTCAACAATTTCACGCGCGCTTAAATCCGTTTTTTGCATTAAGGCCTTCGCTGCGGACTGAGCAAAGGGGCCGCCTGAACCAATAGCAATCAAGTCATCTTCCGGCTGAATGACATCACCATTACCGGTAATGATGAGAGAGTTCTCTTTATCTGCAACTGCCAACAAGGCTTCAAGGCGACGCAAAGCTCGATCGGTTCGCCAGTCTTTGGCCAGCTCAACCGCTGCGCGCATTAGCTTGCCACCATGGGCTTCCAGCTTTTTCTCGAATCGCTCAAATAAGGTGAATGCATCGGCGGTACCGCCTGCAAAGCCGGCAATAACCTGATCGTTATATAAACGGCGTACTTTGCGTGCGTTGCCTTTCATAATAGTGTTGCCCAGTGAAACTTGGCCATCACCACCAATCACCACAGTGCCATTTCGACGCACCGATAAAATAGTTGTTCCACGATATTGTTCCAAAATAGTCTCCGCTGTCTGCTTATTCTTGGCAATAGAGGCTAGATGGGGGCTGGGGAGGTAAATTCAAGGAAGATATGCAGTTGAGGTCACGCAAGAGGCGGCACAAAAAAGCCCGAAGTAAACGGGCTTTTATTGAAATCATGCTGGTTAGACTGTTGAGTAAAGCTAGGCTTACCAGATACGACAGTCCTGGTAATTATTATCTTGTAGCTTATGGCGGTCACTTTCTGCTGCCCGTTTCGAGTTATAAGGGCCGAGGCGAACTCGATACCAACCATCCTTTTCTTCAACGTTGGCTTGAAAACCGATAAAGGCCATTTCAACTTTTATTGATTCGGCATCTTCCTGCTTTCGAAAAGCTCCACACTGCATGATATAAGTTTTATTGCCGTTTGTCGGAACGCTCTGTGTAGTGTCCACCTTAATTTCTTTATTGGTTAAGGTTTCATGATAGGTGTAACGAGGTTCTGATGCGGATTCCTGAGTCTTGTCCTCTGGCGGGGTCTCTGTTGCTGTTACAGCCTTGGTGTCTTGCTTCACAGGAATTACTTCTTCAATAATCTCGGGTTTTTTGACCAGAACCCACAAAAAAATGGCAAACAAGGTGATCAATACTCCACCGACAAAAACCAGTATCGGTGAGATTGGTTTGCGAGAAGGTCGACTTTGACGTGGGCTACGCTTATTACTTTTGCGTGCTGTTTTACGTTTTTTGGCGTAATCCTTGGTCATTATTTGGCTCTTTATTGGTAAGTACTTTAATTGTCAGTACTTTGATGTTTCTATTTTATCGCAAGTCTAATCTTCGATTGTGATGATTTAAAAATTAGCACACATGGAAATAGTAAGTTCTTAAACCGAGATGTAAGTTCAGTCCAAGCAGAACGATTATTAATGGAGGCTATTGTAAGGGCTATTCAGCGGTTAGCCAACTGGCAATATGAAATGTGTGAGCAGATGCTACTGCAACATTCGACCTGCTCACTATTTTAAAAAGGGTCTTGAGGATCAATATCGATTGACCAACGAACTTTTCGTGCACTGGGCAGTTGTTCAATGATAGAGATAACAGGTTTCAAAGCTCGTTGTATTAGGCCCCGCTGCTCTGCCTGACATAAAAGTTGCGCTCGCATTTTCCCGGCGCGCTTGGCCATCGGTGCTGGAAATGGCCCAAAGCAACCAAGGCCGGGAACTTGAGCCAATTGTTTGGCGACTTCATTTAAAAACTCTATCGGGTATTGCAGTGTACTGGCCTCGGCGCGAAACAAGGCCATCGAAGTGTAAGGTGGTAATTGTCCTGCTTGCCGTTCTGCTAAAATTTGCTGACTGAGCGACTGATAATCTTGTGTAAACAGGCTCAATAACAAAGGGTGTTCAGGATGGTGTGTCTGGATGATCACTTCACCTGGCTTCTCGGCACGGCCTGCGCGACCTGCAACCTGCGTCAGAAGTTGTGCAGTGCGTTCCGTTGCTCGAAAGTCGGCACTAAATAAACAACCATCTATATCCACTACTGCAACCATGGTCAGGTTCGGGAAATGATGACCTTTGGCCAACATTTGGGTGCCAACTAAAATATCCACTTCATTATTTTTAATGGCAGTAACGTAATCTTGCATGGCCTGTTTGCGACGGGTGCTGTCTCGGTCTATTCGGACCACTTTTTTATTGGGGAATGCTTTTATAAGTGCCTGTTCAAGCCGTTCAGTTCCTAAGCCAACTGGAAACAGTTCGGTTTCACCGCATTCGGGACATTTTTTGGGCATGAAAACCTGTTTGTCGCAGTGGTGGCAATGTAATCGTTTTTGTTGCAGGTGCAGAGTCATGTGTTTATCGCAGCGCTGACAATCGGCAATCCAACCGCAGCTGTGACACATCAAACTGGGTGCAAAACCTCGGCGATTAAGAAAGACCAGACATTGGTTACCATTTTTCAAGTGGCGCTTCATATTGTCGAGAAGGGGCTGTGACAGGCCGTTATCCAGGTGGCGCTGACGAATATCCAATACTTTAATATGAGGTGGCTTGGCATCGGCAGCTCGCTTGCGTAAGGTCAAGTGAGTGAGTTTGCCTTGACTGACATTGTGTACCGACTCCATGGACGGTGTCGCGCTGCCGAGTACGATTGGGGCTTGTTCATCACGGGCGCGCAAGATGGCTAAGTCTCGGGCTGAATAGCGAAATCCATCCTGTTGTTTATACGAGACATCATGCTCTTCATCGACCACGATTAAGCCCAGTTCAGAAAATGGAGTGAAGAGAGCAGAGCGAGTACCGATAATGATAGAAGTGAGTCCTTGCTTCGCTTTGAGCCAAATGTTCAAACGCTGTCTATCGGTCAAGCCGGAATGCAACATGGCGATATCACAATTAAAACGCTGTTCAAAACGACGCACGGTTTGTGGCGTCAGTCCAATTTCAGGAACCAGTACCAGAACCTGTTGATTCTTGATTAAGACCTGCTCAATTAATTGCAGATAGACTTCGGTCTTGCCGCTGCCTGTGACCCCATCTAATAAAAAACCGTGAAACTGGCCAATCGATTGCTGCATTGTACTAACAGCGTGTTGTTGCTCGGGATTCAAAGCCAGGGTGGGGTTGCTTTGAGAATAGGGCGTTGTACTCAGCTCTATTTCTTTTCTAATGAGCCAACCTTTATCAGTTAATGGTTTGAGTTCGCTGGGGATCAATTCCAGCTCATTAAGATGTGTCGGTCTGATAACACCTTGGTGCTGCAAAGCCCAATTAAGAATTTTATGCTGCTTAACTGCGTTCCGATTAAGGTTTTCGAACGCCTGCTCCCCCTGATGAGTGATTTGCCAATAGTATTCTGGCTCTAAGGTCGCAGGGCTGCCTTTATTGAGCAAGCCTGGTAAACAAGTATTAAAGACATCGCCTATCGGGTGTTGATAATAGTCTGTGGCCCACAGTAGCAGTTTAAAAAGATGAGAAGGTAATAAAGGTTCATCATCAATAACTTCCTGGATAGATTTGAGCTTAGAGGCTGGAGTGCTTGATTCCGTAACATGATCAATAACCATGCCGACTAACTGCTGGCGGCCAAAAGGAATTCGCACCCTTGCACCCACTGGAGGAGTAGTGTTTTGACCAACGAGGTAGTCAAAACTACGACGCAAGGGTGTTGGAACCGCAACTTTTAGAATAGGTTTTGGCTGAGACATCAGAATAGTCTTGTTGGAAGTTGGGCTAAGCATAGAAAGAGTAGCGGGCTAAGGCAACACTAATTTAAGAGTGACAAACTGTGAGTAATACTTCTACTGGTACGACTTGTGTTCAAGAAAAAGTCTGCTAATGTAGCAAAGGTTACAAGATTTGCTAAAAATAATGTCGATTAGACACAAGATATATGCAGATCAAACTATCAACACAAATGGGGGTAATCTATGAAAATTGGTACTTTAGCCTTTCTCGCTGGCTTGATCATAGCGATTATTGGTGCGTTTGTTAATATCGAATGGTTTCCTTGGGTTCTGGCAGCATTGGGTTTAGTTGTTGGCTTTTTGAATATTTCAGGTGGCGAAACACGTCGTTTCTTGATTGCGGCGATAGCTTTCATGATGTCAGCTTACTCATTAGACACATTGCCAATGGTAGGAGAAACGATTGGCAACATCATGCATAACATTGGTTATTTTGTTGGGGCCGCTACTTTACTGGTGGCGATCAAAGCGCTATTTGAACTTAGCAAAGACTGATGTATCTCTGAGTATTATTGAAATTGTTTTATAATAGTAATAATTGTACATAACATTTAACGACCCGTTTGGGTCGTTTTTTTATGCAGAAGTGTGTCAAATACAAGTTCAGTGAGTAATTCAAATATAACATGCTTGCAAGTCACATTTGACTTGAGAAGAGGGTGTAAATTATTTTCTTTAAGTCATTGTCTCTTTAGTGATTGTATCAATTTGTATCAAGGTGAGCGGTACAATTTTCATACAAAAGTAATGCGTATCTGACTCGATCTTTTGTCAGTTAGTGTGATACAGTTCGCAAAACTTGACTCGATAGAGGTTTCTCCCATGAAATATTTGAAAAGAACTGCTTTGACTTTTGGTTTATTACCAGCGCTTATGGCTGCACCTGTTACCAATGCAGCTTCGTTGGATGTCGATGTTGATATCGACCTTCCTAATGTCGTTATACTTTATGGTTACACTGACATTGATTTAACCATGACTGCTGATCAGTTTGGTCCGCTTGTTGATGCAAGCTGTACCACTGACGACTGTTCTGTAGCTGACAACACTACTCAATCTGGTGTGCTGAACAATGGTACAGTCGATTTGGCTTTTACCAACAATGCTGCTGGTACTAATCCAACAATTACCCTTAACAACAGCTGGGGTGTACGTAGCTTCGGTTACACTAGCCTAGCACCAACCATCACAGACAATGGCAGTGATGCTCCAGTTGGAAATTTAGCGATTGAGCAAATTACGACACCTTCTCCTTCTTTACAGACTGGCTCAGTATCTTTTGATTTAGATTTGTCACAAATCAGTACTGACAGTGTAAGAGCTAGCTATACTATTACTGTTACAGGCTCTTAATTATAGAGTTTGCAGGACTATTCAAATGTTTGCCTGTGCAAAAAAGCCGAGCCTAAGTCGTTCGGCTTTTTTTGTCTTAACCGCCGTTTCAGTATTAAGTGTTTTGAGTGCTGAAACCAGTCGTGCCGCTCAGCAAGAATCTGCGTGGTGCGAGTCTTCTCGTTTATCTATCCAGTTAAGACGAGGTGACTTGTCTGGTACAGGCAACAATAGCAACTCCCAATCCATCGGCATCAATACGGCTAAAACGGGCCAAGTTACGATTGGTACGCCCATTGACCTAAACATTGCTGCTGATGTGAATAATAGTTTTAATGGCATTGTTACAGCTGACACCAGTGACTGGGTGTGGCGGGCGACGTCTAACAGTGGGGGTGGTTTCAAAGGTTTTTTAACCGCAGATTTCCAATTCAGTGGGCTGGCTATTGGCGATAATAAAATTTGCAGTAGCGCAAACTCATGTCTGACTGTGACCAACATAGAGAGTATCGTCACGCCGCTGGAATATAAAAGAGGAAGTGGCAAATTACTTTCTGCGGAAGGTCGAATACGTCTTACTGTCGACGTTACTCAGGCAACTGAATCAGGAAATTACCGAGCTAATTTGTCAGTTAATATTTATGATAATTGGAACGGTAATCAGGCACTGATAGACTGTATCTAGAATCTTTCATAAATAATGAGCCTGATATGAATTCTTCGTATGTCCAACCATCCATAATTAAAATGGTGTTTATCATCATGTTAGGGGTATTGTTTTGCGCTGAAATGAATGCCGCGCAGAACTTAGAACCTAAAATGGCCATTTCCCCTTCTCGAATAGAAATGTCACCTGAAAAGAAGGCTACAGAAAGCATCACGGTGTTAAATCTTGGAAGTGAGCCGATGCAAGTTGAAGTGTATGTGCAGAACTGGGATTTTGATGCTAATAATAATTACCGTGCGTTACCGCCTAATGAGCAAAGTCTTGATCAATGGCTGATTATCAATCCTGTTCGTTTAAGTATTCCAGCAAAAAGCCAACAAACGGTTCGTTTAGCAGTACGGCCAAGAGTAAAGCCTGAGGATGGTGAGCATCGAGCTATGGTATTTTTCCGTCAGCTTAATCAACAAGGCAAAGGTTTCAACTTTAAATTTAATGTCGGGGTTCCGATTTACGCCAATTTTGGTGAAGTAAATCGAGAAGCTGAACTTCTTGGTATGGAATTCGACCCTATTAAGCTGCGATTCGTATTTGATGTTCTCAGCAAAGGGAATGCCTATGTTCGTCCCGAAGGTGTGTTTATTGCGATGAAAGCTGCCCAAGCTGGAACCGATGAAGATCTTTTAGAACGATTGGATTTGAACAAAATGTCGGTCAACAATCTGGGTTCTTTAGCCGGAGGTAAGCTTGCCGCTAAGCCAGTGTTTGCGGGGAATCGACGACAAATCACTTCGCCGGTTCCTATTAAAGAAATATTAAATGAATCTTATGTAGTAGCAATTAAAGTCAAGATTGGCAGCCAAACTTTTTCGGAAGTCTATAGAATTAATATTGGGGAATAAACTTACTCTTGAAAGCGATTTCATGGACAAAATTATTTTTGTCAGGCGTGCTGTTGTGCACGCCTTTGGCGTTATATTCTCAAAATCAAAACGAGGCTTTTGCTGAGGGTGGTGCGAAAGATCCGCTCGAGCTTCACCGTCCGGTAGAGGTTCAAACCGCTTTATTTGATGTCGCGAGCCAAGGTTCTGGTGGCGGGCGTACTTATGGTTTTCGTAAAATTTTAGTCGGTCTTGAAGTTAATAGTCAGGAAGTATTGGTGTTGGACATTGTCCAGACCGAAAGCGACTATCTGGTGCCGATTAAAGAAGTTTTTCCAGTCATTCAGGCCAGTTACACTCTTGAACATGGTGTTTTAACTATTCGAGTACCGGGCAGTGAAGTCGAAATGTCTTCACGTGTTACCTATCGAATTGATGGTGAATTATGGGCCTCATTAAGTACTCTTAATGAATACTTGAAAGTGAATGCGAGGTTCGATCCAGCGAAATATGCGGTAACGTTTTTGCCACCTTGGCAAGAAGAGAAAAAGAAAAGTGAAACCCCTGCAGAGTCTTTAGAAGTAGAGTTTGGTCCTGATCCATTTAGTTTGCGTCAAGTTCGTTTATCTCACGAGGTACTTGGCGTAGAAAAGGACGATGAGGCTTTAGAATTTGATGTCCTGACTGAGCGTAGTGAGTTAGTCGCTACAGGTGCTGCTTTCGAAGGTTCCTGGTTGATTGATGCCGAAAAGTTGAATGATGATGACTGGAAACTTGATGATTATTTCTGGACCAAGCGAACGGATCATCATCAGTGGTTATTCGGTAAGCAAACAGTGAGCACGTCGGTAATTGCGCCCGCAGTAACGTTAACTGGTGGCCAGTATTTTTACAGTAATCAGAGCGTTCCTTATAACGCTTATCAGGATATTTCTCAATCGAGTTTCTTTCGTGAGTTAGGTAGTTCTGTTCAACGCATACGTGGCACTGCTGAGCCGGGGGCTATTGCTGAGCTTTATGTGAACAATCAATTAATTGGCGAAACTTTTGTGCGGCTAGATGGTACTTATGATTTTGGTGAGTTTAGAACTGAGTCGAGCCTGTTTAACGAAATTGAGGTAGTCATTCTAGACCCTGTTAACCGCTCGGAATTAGAGCGGCAGATGAAAACCAGGGCAAGCTCAGACTTTTTGCTTAACGAAGGACAGGTGGTTACCAGTGTAGCTTTGGGACGAAAAGGAAATTGGCTTGATCCTGATTATGTGGATCAGGGTGAAGCGGGAATGTTTCTATATCGTTACGGGGTGACAGATGGCGTGACAGTTGAAGCTGGTTATATGCTTGATGATATTTCTGTGACTACAGCAGGCATAGTTTCGTCACTGGGTCATAACTTTGTCAGTGCATTGCGTTTTGCCGATCGAAATAACTCTACCGCAACACAGTTAGAGTTGGACGGGTTTGGTGAAAATTGGCGTATGTCGACTTATGTTCGACAGGAAGAAGCAAATTTTTACGAGGGTCGAGATGATAAAACCACTTCAGCAAATGGCTATTATTATTACACGCCTGATCCATCCTTAAGATTAGAATTGCTGGGCCGCTACCAAGAAACGGGTGATAAAGTCAGTTACATCAAACCGGGTATTTTTTACAGTCCAGCCAATAACTTTTCAGTAGGCACCCGGCCGGATGCCGATGGTGATTATCGAACGGAGCTTTTTTTTCGTCCTTCGCAGGATGCGCGCTTTCGTATCACTCATAAATCGGAAGAACAAACGGGTCGATTTGAGTGGAATGCCTCGGATAATGTGAATGCTTATATGTCCGGCCGCATGTACAAAGATACTATTGGTGATCGAACTTACCAGAATACGATTATAGAACAAGCAGTAGGTTTTTATTGGTATCCCAAGGACTGGACAGACTATAAGCAGTTTCGTTTTGAGCTGAATCATTCGAATGAATATGGGGTTGGTGTATTTACTGAATACCGCACACAGCTTATGCCTGGTGTTTACTTTGATTTAAGGCTACGTGATGCAGATCCTCAGTTTGATGGTGGCCTGTCTGCCTTTGCAAGAATTTCGATGGATTTTGCAGTTGCCAAAGGTAGCTTGGTGCCTAGTAATAACCGTGTGGCTTACAACACGGCAGGAACCATCGCCGGTACTTTAAAAACCGATGGAGACTGTTCCAAGTTAGAGCATGTTAGTGTGCTGTTGAATGGCGTTGCTTATAAAACACCGGTAAAAGCTTGTAGTTTCTATCTGGATTATGTCACACCAGGATTATACAAGATAATGCTTGATGGTGAGTTTATGCCGATTGATATGGTGCCGGAAACAAAGAGCCATGTTATCAAAGTCGCACCCTCGTCTGTGACACATGTTGAGTTTAATGTGATGTCGGAATATAGCGCTATGGGGCAGCTAACATCAGCCAATGGGCAGGCGCTTTCCAATGTCAGGCTAACCTTATTTAATTCAGAAGGTAAGATGATGACTGAAACCCTGACGGATCAATTCGGCTATTATCGTGTTGACGGCTTAACCAATGGCAACTATAGCGTAAGTATCGTTGGCGTGGGTGGGCAGAAATTAGCTGAGCGAGCCTTTGTAATTGATGGGGATTTCTTGTTTGGGTTAGATATTAGCCTGCCAGCTTCTCTACCCCTGCAATAGCTTAATGACGTCGTGGTTTAAGGCTTGATCTCAAGGGGCACTAGGCGTATGATCGCGCTTCTTTAAATCTTGAGTGGTGTTTGGCGCAGTAATAGGACTGTTGCCCGAATGGCGACTCGTAACAAGAGAGTTCTGTTATGAAACAAGGTATTCACCCAAATTATAAAACGGTTACTGCAACTTGTAGCTGCGGTAACGTAATCGAAGTTGGTTCAACAGGTTCTGATGTCAACCTAGATGTTTGTTCAGCTTGTCACCCGTTCTATACTGGTAAGCAGAAAATTGTTGATTCAGGCGGCCGTGTTGATCGCTTCCGTAAGCGTTTCGGTAGCCGTAAATTAAAGTAAGTAATTGCTGCTTTAATTAGAAACACCAAAAAGGCACTGTACAGTGCCTTTTTTTATGTGTCTCGGATATTAGTTTGGATTAAAATATTGAGTCAGGATCAGTTGCTTCTTCTTCCTCGTTATCTTTATTGTCCAGCGATTGATTGAACTCCTCATCTAATTGGTTCTCAAGCGGCTTTTCAGGAGTTTCAGTCGTAGAGTTGCCATCTGTTGTATCTTGCTCTGATGTCTCATCTAACAGTCGCATCAGTTCATCATCAAATAACTCATCAGGAAGTACTTCTTGCTGGCGCGTATTGTAGATGGTGTTGAAATCCTCTTGTTCAGGCTCGGCAACTTCTGTGGGGACGGTATCGTCACGGAAAAACTCAAAGATGCCGTTGGTTTGGCCAAGAGCCGCTAGCTTTCCAGTTTCAGGATCGATTCTTGTTGATACGACACCAGGCGGTTGGATCATTTCTTTCGATGGAGTGCCGTCTAATACTTGCTCCATAAAGGTTGCCCAGATTGGTAATGCTGCACGACCACCATATTCGTACTGGCCTAGACTGCGTCGGTGGTCTGAGAAACCGACCCAAGCACTAGCAACGGTCTCACGATTAAAGCCAGAGAACCAGGCATCCTTGTAGTCATTGGCAGTTCCTGTTTTACCCGCAAGGTCGTTACGTTTAAGTAAAGAACTGTTACGACGTGCTAACTGAGTGGTTGCGGTTCCGCTATGAATCACATCTTTCATCATGTCATAGATAATAAAAGCATCTCGAGGGTCAATGACCTGTTTTGCGATGCGATCTTCAGGCATGGGTAGGGCTGGCTCATTGCGAATTTCCGGTGAATACTTCTGCTCACGGATTTGATTCTCGATACGCATTTGTTGACATTCGTCACACACTAGCATGGGGCTTGCCTGATACAGAATATCACCCACAGAAGAGCTTATTTCCTGGATATAATATGGGTCAACCTGGTAGCCGCCATTGGCAAGGACAGCGTAAGCCGAGGCCATTTCTAACGGGGTAAAGCTGGCGGTACCCAGTGCAAGTGACTGGTAGGGATCCATATGCTCATCGGGCAGGCCAATCTTGACCAGGAATTGCTCGGTATAATCTGCTCCAATCGCATCAATCAAGCGAGTTGAAATAGTATTGATTGAGCGCTTGAGGCCCACTCGTAAGCGCGTCGGCCCGTTATACTTAAGATTATCGTTTTGTGGTCGCCATACTTCATCGATTGACTCGTTAATTCGAACGTAAGGTGCGTCATTAACCAGGCTTGCTGCAGTAAAGCCCTTCGAGAAAGCTGCAGCATAAATAAAGGGTTTGATATTAGAGCCGGGTTGACGGCGAGCTTGAGTGACCAAGTTGAATTTGTTCGATGAAAAATCAAATCCGCCTACTAATGCGGTGATTGAGCCATTATGGGGGCTGAGTGCGACAAAACCTGCGGAAGCTTCTGGTATTTGACTAAGGTGCCATTGATCTTCAGATGCCTTTAAAACTCGTATAACACTACCTTTACTGACAATATCTGCTGCCTTTTCAGGTTTGTTACCAATGCGTGAGTCACTGATGAATTTTGCAGCCCACTCAAGCCCAGGCCACTGGATAGTTATCATCTGATTATCCTGAGTCAGTACTTCAATCGACTGTTCTGCAACATCTAGCACTATTGCTGGCTTTAAAGGCCCAACAGTCGGCGTGCTATTAAGAAGAGTAAGCAACGCTTCTGTGTCATTGGCATTAAAATCTTCGAGGATTAATTCAGGACCTTTATAACCATGCCTACGATCATATTCCAATAAACCCTGACGCAACGCCTCATTAGCAATTTTTTGTTGCTTGGAGTCGATGGTTGTTTTGACTATCAGCCCCTGATTGTAAGCAATATCTCTGCCAAACTGGTTGATAACATCAATTCGCGCCATTTCTGCAACAAAAGGGGCTTCAAGATCAAGATCGGCAGTGTGCTTCTCTGCTGTCAGGGGGGTTGCAATGGCTTCTTCATAAGCCGCCTGATTAATATAGTCCTGCTCGACCATACGACTGAGGACCAAATTGCGTCGTTGGAATGCTCTCTCGGGATTGGATATGGGATTGTAAGCAGACTCACCCTTTAGTAAGCCTGCCATCATAGCCGCTTGCGGTAAGGTTAGTTCAGTGAGCTCTTTACCGTAATAGACTTGGGCTGCAGCACCTAGGCCATAAGCACGATGACTAAAGTGAACCTTGTTAACGTAGATTTCGAGAATTTCTTCTTTGCTGAGCTCTTCTTCCATTTTGATGGCTAAGAACATCTCAACGAGTTTGCGCTGCAGGCGCTGATCGCGTGTCAAAAACATGTTTCGAGCAGTCTGCATGGTTAAAGTGCTGGCACCTTCTGAAAATTCGCCGCTAAAGAGTGCAACCTTGATCACACGCAATAATCCTTGAATATCAACACCGCCATGCTCAAAAAAACGTTGATCTTCTGTTGCAATTAGAGCATTAATGAAGTCTGGAGGAACCTGCTCCAAATCGACAGGGATTCGGCGAACATCACCAAACTCGCCGATCAGCTTTTCATCAGCGGTATAAATGCGCATTGGGGTTTGAAATTTTACATTCTTTAAAGAGTCAATCGCGGGCACTTGTGGGGCAGAAAAGAGATAAGCTCCAAGTACGATCAAAACCATAAATATGGTGAGTAAACTCACAAAAAAGGCTAATTTCTTCAATATATTGATGGTCATTTTTTTAGAAAGTCTTATCGTGGGCTGTAAAAGCTCGGGAAATAATTGAGTACCAGTATACCTTTTTCTAAAAAAAAGGCTGAATTTTTTTGTAAATCAGTGTAAATATAGTATCTTAGAGACGTTAGTTAATAAAAAAGTTTAACTTACGTGTTGAAAAAGTATTCACTTTTTGGGGACAAGTCTAAGATAGATAACGCATAGGGAAGTTGTTGAACCAACTTAATGAGGCATAGGATTTATGGTTCTGGGGTTATTCAAAAAGAAACAATTACCGGTAATCGGTATCGATATCAGCTCCACCGCTGTTAAAGTACTCCAGCTTGGAAAAGTCGGAAATCGTTACAGAGTGGATCGCTACGCTGTAGAACCATTGCCCCAGGGCGTGGTTGTTGAGCGTGATATTCGTGACACAGAAGCTGTAGGCAATGCGATCAAAAAAGCGGTCGATAAAGCACGCACTACAACTAAATATGCTGCCGTGGCCGTTTCTGGCTCTGCAGTAATCACTCGTTCAATTCAGATGGACAAAGGCCTGACTGACCAAGAGATGGAAGACGTCATCAAGGTTGAAGCGGATCAATACATTCCGTATCCACTGGAAGAGGTCAATCTCGACTTCGAGGTTTTGGGTGATTCAGATGTCAATGAAAATCAGGTCGACGTTTTGTTAGCAGCGTCGCGAAGCGTGAATGTTGATTCTCGGATTGATGCGCTGGAAATAGCAGGCTTGATTCCCAAGGTGGTTGATATTGAGGCGTATGCTATAGAGCGCGCGTATCAATTGACCAAAAAGAAGACTGTAGAGCATATTGAAAATTCAGTTGTAGCTATAGTAGATATCGGTGCGACAATGACGAGTTTGAATGTGTTGCGCAATGGCCAGGTTATTTATAACCGTGAACAACTATTTGGCGGCAATCAATTAACAGAAGAAATCCAAAGTCGTTACGGCCTGTCCTACCAGGAAGCTGGTTTAGCTAAAAAGCAAGGCAGTTTGCCTGATGATTATGAGACAGAAGTTCTCATTCCATTTGCAGAAATTATCACTCAACAAGTTGGCCGAGCATTGCAGTTCTTCTTTTCTGCAAGCGAGTTTAACTCAGTTAATGAAATTATCTTGGCGGGTGGTTGTGCCTCTATCGATGGTCTTGATGGAATGATTCAGGAGCATCTGGGGACTCCAACACGAGTTGCCAATCCTTTTGCTGAGATGTCGATTTCTTCTCACGTGAACACTCAGGCTTTAAGTGCGGATGCACCAGCGATGATGATAAGCTGTGGACTAGCACTAAGGAGTTTCGACTAATGGCACGCATTAACTTACTTGATTGGCGTGAGGAGTTACGCCAAGAGCGTCAAAAAGAGTTCTTTATTACTTTATTTTTAATGGTTGTTTTAGCTGGGCTAATCTGGTTCTTGGTTCATACGGTTATGGCCTCAAGAATCGAAAGCCAGCAAGCTCGTAATCAGTTTTTAGAAACGGAGCTTAGGCAACTGGATCGCCAAATTCAAGAAATAAACAAGCTAGAAAAACAGCGTGAAGAGTTGATCAAACGAATGGATTTGATTCAGGGTTTGCAGCAAAGTCGCCCCGAAGTTGTTCGTATGTTCGATGAGTTAGTTCATGTGGTTCCAGAGGGCATTAATTTAAGCTCATGGGAGCGCAAGGGGACAAACTTAACGTTTACCGGTCAGGCAGAAACTAATCCACGCATTTCTGAGTTTATGCGAAAAATGGATGCAGCAGAGCGGTTAAATACAAAGTCACTAAAAGATGTGAACAGAGATGAGAAAGGTGTTCCGGCACAGAACTTTGTGTTAGAGGCTGAGCAGCAAACGCCAGGCGTAGAAAATGTTCAACAGGAAGGAGGTCAATAATGGCTGATTTAAGTCAATACCAAGACTTTAATAACATTGGGTCATGGCCACTTCCAGGTAAAATCTTTGTTATCGTGGCCGTGATGCTGATCGTACTGGGGTTGGGCTATTATCTTGATACCAGCGACCAGGTTAGCGAACTTGAGTCCAAGCAGAGCAAAGAAACTCAGTTGATTGAAGAATTTAAAACCAAGTACAAAAAAGCTGCCAACTTACAGGCTTATCGTGATCAAATGGCTGAGATGCAGGAAACTTTTAAAGGACTATTGCAGCAACTGCCACGCAACACAGAAATCCCAGGCCTTTTGGATGAGATTTCTTATGCCGCAACCGGTGCTGGTATTGAATTGATTTCACATAAGTACTTGGATGAGGTCAAAAAAGAGTTCTATATTGAGAAACCAATTCAGATTTTAGCGACTGGTAGTTATCACCAAATTGCAGATTTTGTCAGTCGTGTTTCTGGTTTGCCTCGGATTGTTACCTTGCATGACTTTAAAATTGAGCCAGCGAGTTCATCAGCAAGTGGCAGAGGGGGTTCAAGACCAGATGCTGGGGGGGCAGAGCGCTTAAGCTTCAGTGTACTTGCCAAAACTTATCGTTATGAATCAGAGGATGAGCAGCAGTGAGTTACCGTAATAACAAATTCGCAATCCTACTGGGGTTGTCAGTGATGATGGGGATGCTTTCAGGTTGTGAGGACGCTGATTTATCTAATCTGCAGGCACAGGTTCAAAAAATTAAGGATGAAACGCCGACTAGCGTACCTCCATTACCAGAAGTGAAACCCTACGAGCCATTTTCGTACTCTGCTTCAGATATGCGTAGTCCATTTGCAAGCCTGGACCCCGAGTTTGAGAGCCGCCTTCTGCAAATTGATGCTGATTGTGTTTCTGACATTAAACCAGATCCTAACCGTCGCAAGCAGGAATTAGAAAAGTATGGTCTTGAGGCATTACAGTATGTAGGCCTGATTTCCAATAACAAAGAGCACCGAGGACTAGTAAAAGTACTAACTGGCGACAGTGCAGGTGTCATACAACCTGTTTATGAAGGTGGGTACATAGGTTTAGATGATGGGCGAATCACTAATATTGATAGTAATCAGATTACTATTGAAGCCATAGTTCCCAATGGCCGTGGGTGTTGGGAAGCTCGAACACAATACCTTGTCTTAGGGCAGTAGGGGGCTGGACTATGAATAATACAAACCATTTATGGACACACAAGTCACAATTGGGTAAATCGACTATGTTGACAAAGACTACTACATTTATAAAAAGTTGTTCGGTGTTCGCTTTTGCGATGCTCGTAACTTGGAGCGTTGACGCCAGTCAGCTTGAATCAATTAATTATAATGTTCTGCCGGGCGATAAGGTGCAACTGAGAATGACTTATTCAGATGTGCCCCCAAATCCGCAAGAATTCACGACCGCCAATCCAGCGAGAATTTCAATGGATTTTGAGGGTGTAGACTCAGGTTTGGACTTTAAAACTAAAGATATTGGTGTTGGCGTAGTTAACTCAGTAACTGCCATCCAAGCTCAGGGTAGAACTCGAGTTGTTGTCAACTTGTCCGAGCTCGTTGCTTATAACAGCCAGATTGAAGGTAATGACTTCGTAGTCACCTTGGAGCAAGGAAATCAAGTAACTGCTGGAGCTGATAAGCCCTCACGTAGCGCGAGTTATAGTGCTGGCACGGGCTATGACATTTCAGGTATTGACTTCCGTCGTGGAGTAAATGGTGAAGGTCGTGTATTAGTCAACTTGGGTAACCCTAATGTTTCAGTAGATCTACGCCAGGAAGGACGAACTGTTATTGCTGATTTTATGGGGGCAGATATTGACCCTGCATTTATCCGTCGTCTTGATGTTATTGATTTTGGAACACCCGTTCAAATTGTTGAAACATCAACTCGTGGCAACGCGGTGCGCTTAGCTATTCGTGCTAATGATTCCTTTGAATACTTAGCTTATCAGGCTAATGAACAATACACGATTGAGCTTAAGCCTTTGACTCAGCAAGAAATTGAAAAGCGTGAGCGTGAACAGCCAAAGTATTCTGGTGAAAAGCTGACATTACAATTTCAAGATATGGATCTTAAAGCCATCTTACATACGTTAGGTGATTTTGCAGGTATCAATATTGTGATCAGTGATGACGTTCAAGGTTCTATGGCTCTTAACCTGGTCAACGTGCCTTGGGACCAAGCTCTTGATATTATTTTGAAGTCAAAGGGGTTGGGCAAGCGTCAGGAAGGAAATGTCATGATGATTGCGCCTGCTGATGTTATCGCACAGCGTGAACAGCAAGAGCTAGAGGCTAACCAACAGCAGGAAGAGTTAGCGCCATTGCGCAGTGAGCTTATACAGGTCAACTATGCAAAAGCTTCTGAAATTGCGGCAATTTTACAAGCTGGCTTAGAAGGAGCTGGGGATAGCAAGGCCGTTGGTGTTTTGTCTGACCGTGGTTCTGTATCAATCGATCCAAGAACCAATACCATACTGGTTCAGGATGTAGCATCAAAGTTAGAGGATGTGCGTCGATTAGTTGCTCAACTGGACATTCCGGTTAGACAAGTGCTAATTGAAGCTAGAATAGTAACTGCTGATGATGGTTTTGCCCGTGACCTCGGTGCTCGCTTTGGTGTAAGTGATTCAATGAACTCCAATGAGGTTGATGGTGACTTTAATGTAAATCTACCTATCGCAAACCCTGCGGGTTCTTTGGGTTTGTCATTTGCCCGCTTACAAGATGGTATTGTGGTCGATATGGAGCTTTCAGCACTTGAGTCCGAGAACCGAGGTGAAGTGGTCGCAAGTCCTAAAGTAATTACCGCAAATCAGAAAGAGGCTTACATTAAAGCTGGTGAGGAAATTCCTTATCAACAAAGTTCTGGCGGTGCTGGTGGTCAAACTACTATTCAATTTAAAGAAGCTGTGCTTGAACTACGTGTCACACCGCAAATCACACCGGATGGTAACGTCATATTGGATTTGCTAATAGTCCAAGATACCAGAGGCGATGCGTTAATTTTTGATGGTGTTGCAGCTGCTCCGGCTATCAATACGCAAGAAGTAGGCACTCAAGTGCTGGTTCGTAACGGTGAGACTATTGTTCTTGGTGGTATTTTCCAACATAGAACTACCTATGATGAGTCGAAAGTACCATTATTAGGCGATATCCCGCTATTGGGTTGGCTGTTTAGAAATACTCAGCGCGAAGATACCAAACAAGAACTGCTCATATTCGTAACACCAAAAGTTATTGAGCAGGGCTTGAAAAACTAATACCTCGTACCCAATTACTGAAAACCCAGGTATAATTCGCAAGCCTGGGTTTTTGGTTTTTATCTGTTTTGGTAATCGAAGAGTTCAAAAAATACAATGAAAGGTAAGCGCAATATCTTTTTAGTGGGCCCTATGGGTGCCGGTAAAACAACAATCGGCAAGCAGTTGGCTGAAATACTGAAACTTGAGTTTGTGGATAGTGATCACGAGCTTGAGGATCGTACTGGTGCACCAATTGATTGGATCTTTGATATTGAAGGCGAAGATGGTTTTCGCAAGAGAGAAGAGGCCATTCTGGAGGAGCTAACTCAAAGACAAGGTATTGTTTTAGCTACCGGTGGTGGAGCCATAGTATCAGATAAAAGTCGAAACTTCCTGGCTGCAAGGGGAGTGGTGGTTTATCTGGAGACTTCTATTGAGCAACAGCTTGAAAGAACTCGACGTGATAAAAGACGACCATTAATTCAAAACGATAATCCGCGTGCTACATTGGAAGACTTAATGAAAGAGCGCGAACCACTATATCTGGAAATTGCGGATTTAACTGTCGCAACCAATATCAGTTCTGTTAAGTCAGTGGCAAAAGAAATCGTAGAGTTGATGGAACAACCTATAGCATAAAAGCCGTAACTCATTGAAAATTATCGACTTATCTTTTGAAACTGAGCTGTCTCATTATAAGATATTAATAGGCAAAGATCTTTTTAAGAAAGAGATCTTTGCTGATGCCTTAACAGGCGACTCCGTATTCATTGTTTCAAACGAAACCGTTGCCCCACTTTATTTAGAACCCCTAACGAGTGCCTTCAGTGACTATAAAGTGCATACTTATTTATTGCCTGATGGTGAAGAGTACAAAACATTAGAGTATTGGCAGTGCTTGTTAGGTGAGATGATTAAAGTTGGATTGCGTCGTAACGATACAGTAATCGCATTAGGTGGTGGTGTTATTGGGGATATTGCTGGTTTTGCAGCAGCGACTCTCAATCGTGGTATGTCGGTAATTCAAGTGCCCACAACGCTACTGTCATTGGTTGACTCTTCCGTAGGTGGAAAAACCGCAGTAAATCATCCTCTGGGAAAAAATCTTATCGGGGCTTTTCATCAGCCCAGCCTGGTTGTTTCTGATATATCCACTCTAAGTAGCTTACCCCGTCGCCAGTATTTGGCAGGCATTAGTGAAATTATTAAAGCTAGTATCATTGCTGACAGTGAATTTTTTGAATGGCTGAATAGTAATGTATCCTCAATTTTAGCTCTGAAGGACCCTGCCATATCAGAAATGGTGGAACGAGCCTGCCGAATCAAAGCAGATATTGTGGCTTTAGATGCTAAAGAAAGTGGGGTGCGAGCCTGGCTAAATTTGGGGCACACTTTTGGTCATGCAATTGAAACCTGTGCAGGATACGGTGCACTCTTACATGGCGAAGCGGTGTCAATAGGTATCTGTCTTGCTGCGAAGTTTAACTATGAACGGCAAGGTCTATCTAAAGCTGACTATGAGAAGATAACCTGCTTAATTGATAAGTTTGGCTTACCTGGCAAAATTCCAACAGGCTTGAAGTCGTCCGAACTAATAAGCGCTATGCGTTTAGACAAGAAGAATAGCAGTGAAATGCTGACCCTTATTTTGCCAGCGAAAGTGGGTCGGGTTATGATTAATAAAGCTGTAAGCGTTGATGAAGTAGAAAATTTCTTAATCAAGCAAATCGACTAGGCGATACTTCCATGGTATTTCAACTGACCAAAAGTAAAAATCCATTTGCCAAAGAGCAAAGAGTACTGTTTCTGCCTGAAAGCTGGAAGCGACTCATTTCAGTGGTTCGACATAAGGCTATTAACGGCGGATATACACTGATTGAGGGTGATTTTGGAGCAGGAAAAAGTACCTTTGGAATGATACTGGAAAAGCGGCTTTTATTGGATGAGTCTGTTAATTGCCAAAGAGTTCAGGTTCATCCATTAAGCACTTTTGATCAGATTTGCAATCAATTGCCAAAAGAACGTAACAAGCCTTTAGTTGTTGTGGTGGATGATGCGCATGAAGCTTCGACCAGCCTATTGGTGCATTTAACTGAGTCCATGGATAACATTTTCTGGCTATTACTCGGAGAAGCGGGTACCAGTGAGCGTGTTTCTGATTTTTATAATAATCACGTTACTCTTCCTTTGTTCACTAAACAGGACTGCTACGAGTTCTTGTTAAAACAATTACATGACCGCCCTAAAATGATGCAGTTGTCGCAAATGCAAAGTGATACTATTTGGTATGCTTCAAAGGGATTGCCTAAGCTAATCATAGAGCAGGCCGAGAAAAGCCAACAGCGGCTTGTTGGAGGATATGAGAGCAATGAATCCTTCGAAAAAGCAGATAAAGGTTGGTGGACTAGTGCTATTTTAGGCATTGCCGTGGTGGTCTTCATTGTAGCTCTGATCGTTACAGATTCTGGTGACCCTAAATCCTCCGACTTACTCAATCAGAAGTTGGATGTGATTGAAGATGAGTCCACTGATGATGTGGATGTAAAAGGTCAGCCTGGAGAGACTACAGTGGACTCAGAGGGCCTGAAATCCTCTGAGTTAGAGAATGCGGTATCCGATCCGATCGCTGAAATAGCGTTATCAGAGCCTGAGCCAGCTCCGACAGAATTAGTCGTTGCCTCTAAGCCTGACTTTGAGCAATGGTTTGAAGCTCAATCTCGAGACCACTATAGCATTCAGCTATATTCCAACTCTAAGCAGCAGGCTGCTAAAGACTTTCAACAATCATTAGACCTGGCTGATAGCTATGTCTATAAAGCAATGGTAAATAATGACGTTCGTTATCGAGTCTTGTGGGGGGCGTACGCAACTCGAGCTGAAGCCGAACAGGCTGTAATGTCGCTGCCTACCCATATTTTGAATCAACAGCCATGGATAAGGCCTTTTTCAGCTATTGCGAGTGAGATAAGTCAGTAAAATACCAGATTGGGCTGTTTTAGGTCGTTATAATCTTTATAATAGCTCCCATGACAATGGCCAACTGACAACATTATGAGCCACCCTCTAAAAAACGAACGTTACCTGAAAGCCTGTTTACAACAACCTGTCGATAGAACCCCCATCTGGATGATGCGCCAAGCTGGGCGCTACTTGCCTGAGTACCGTCAATTAAGGGCTGAAGCGGGTAGCTTTATGGATTTATGTACCAATCCAGAGCTTGCTTGCGAAGTGACCTTACAACCCCTAAGACGCTATCCTCTAGATGCAGCGATTTTATTTTCGGATATTCTAACCATACCCGATGCAATGGGTTTGGGCCTATACTTCACACCTGGGGAAGGCCCAGCTTTCCATAAGCCGATTAAATCTGAAGCCGATGTTAAGGCTTTGTCGATCCCTGATCCTCATCAAGAGTTAAAGTATGTCACTGATGCGGTTTCAACGATTCGTCGTGAATTAAAAGGCGAAGTACCATTAATTGGCTTTTCTGGCAGCCCTTGGACTCTGGCGACCTACATGGTCGAGGGCGGTACCACCAAAAACTTCTCGGAAGTAAAGGGCATGATGTACCGTCACCCAACGGTTATGCATCAATTGTTGGATAAGTTAGCAGATTCAATTATTTTATACCTGAATGCACAAGTTGAATCAGGCGCACAGGCTTTGATGATATTTGACACTTGGGGCGGTGTTTTAAGTCCGAGAGATTATCAGGAGTTTTCACTGCGCTATATGCAGAAAATTGTTGATGGTTTGAAGCGTGATCACGAAGGTCATAAAATTCCAGTAACCTTGTTTACAAAAGGTGGCGGAGCATGGTTGGATATAATGGCAGCAACAGGATGTGATTGTCTGGGTGTTGATTGGACCACAGACTTAGCCGATGCAAGAGCTAAAGTTGCCGGTAAGGTAGCATTGCAGGGCAATATGGACCCATCCATATTGTATGCCGAAGATGACCGTATCCGGGACGAAGTGGCGACGATATTGGCCAGCTATGGTAAAGGATCAGGTCATGTATTTAATTTAGGTCATGGTATACACCAAACGGTTGACCCTGCTAAAGCCGGTGTTTTCATTAATTCAGTCCACGAGTTGAGTAAGGCATATCATTCATAACAGAAAAGTAAATTAGTATGCGCAAGGAAAGTGACTTCAATCCGCCATGGTGGCTTAGCAATCGTCACCTACAGACATTCTGGGCTCCACTGAGCCCTAAAATCCCATTACCTAAACTCCACCGCCAAAGAGTGGAACTTGAGGATGGTGACTTTATTGATATTGACTGGTTGAACCCTAATCGAAATGCCCCGACTGTGGTCTTATTGCATGGGCTCGAAGGAGGGATTGATTCACCTTATTTGCGCAGAATGTTGTTCAAAATCCATCAGCGTCGTTGGCGCGGTGTGCTGGTTTATTGGCGTGGATGTAGTGGCGAAATGAACCGGCTTGATAAAACTTACCATTCCGGCCGAAGCGAAGACCTGCATCAAGTGTTGCAACATGTTGAAGCTGAAATTAACGCTAAGAAAGGTGACGAACCGCGAAGTGAAAAGATATTCGTTGCGGGCTACTCATTGGGTGCTAATGTTTTACTGAAATGGCTTGGTGAGCAGGGCGATAAGGCAAATATCACTGCTGGTTGTGCAGTTTCAACCCCCTTCAATTTATCCATTTGTGCAGATTCCATTGACCATGGATTTTCAAAAATTTATAAACACTATTTGCTAACAGCGCTTAAGCGTAAAATAGTCACTAAATTTGAGCCTCCTGAACTATTAAAAAAACTTAATTTAACACTCAAAGACTTGATGCTTATTGGCTCATTTAGAGAGTTTGATGATCGTGTCTCATCACGACTGAATGAGTTTGAGGATGCTGAAGATTATTATCGTCAAGCATCGAGTATCAATTATTTAAAAACTATTACTAAGCCTGCTTTAATTTTACATGCTCAAGATGATCCTTTTATGTCGCCAGATATTATCCCAACTGACGATCAGCTTTCTGATAGTCTAGAGTTGAGAGTGAGCTCGCACGGCGGGCATGTGGGATTTGTCAATGAGGCCAGTATAGGTAGCGCCAGTTTCTTTCTTGAAAAAACCATACTGAATTACTTCGACCGATTTATTTAAGAAAAAGGATTGGTCTTTTCAAGCATCAATTGCTTATAGATTTACCGCCCAAATTTGCTATGCTGAGTTTATTATTGATTCTATGAAGCATGGTAATGAAACAGGAATTTAACCACTTTAGGCAATTAGCCTTTGAGCAGTCCTATCCAGCTATTTCAGAACGGCGCAAAGTATTAAAGCAATTAAAAAATATGCTGCTCAAAAATGAGCAGTTAATTATTAAAGCAATTAATGAAGATTTTTCTTACCGAGAACCATTTGAAACACAAGTCGCCGAAATCTTCCCTTCCATAAAAACGATTCAGCATGCTTGTAAGAATGTTACAAGCTGGGTGAGCCCTGAAAAACGTAAGGTGAGCCTCTGGTTCAAGCCTGCAACGGCTAAAGTTATGTATCAGCCGCTAGGAGTGGTGGGTGTCATTGTCCCCTGGAATTATCCGCTCTACCTTGCCATAGGCCCAATCGTCGCGGCTATTGCTGCGGGGAACCGAGTTATGGTCAAGATGTCTGAGTTCACCCCGGGCTTTAGTCAATTATTTGCTCAACTTTGTAACAAGTATATTGATAAAGGGTGGATTGGTGTTATTAATGGTGATGCAGAGGTCGCTGCTAAATTTTCTGGCTTACCATTTGATCATCTACTGTTTACTGGCTCAACTGACATAGGCAAGAAAGTTATGGCTGCAGCCAGTAAGAATTTAACACCAGTAACATTGGAGCTGGGTGGTAAATCGCCAACGATTATTGATGAAGGTTATCCGCTTGAGAAAGGCGTTGAGAAATTATTATTTGGTAAATTACTCAATTCGGGACAAACTTGCCTGGCTCCGGATTACCTCTTTGTCCATCAATCCCACAAAGAAAACTTCATAACAACTTGCAAGTCTGTGGCCAACACTTTTTACCCTGACTGGAAGCGTGCTCAGTACACTTCCATGATTAATAATAAACAATGGGAGCGTCATCAGCATCTACTGGATGATGCAAAAAATAAAGGTGCTGAACTTGTGTCTCTTTTTTCTGACTCGGAAACCACAGGTAGAAAGCAGCCTCCCTGCTTGGTAATGGGAGCTGATGATGACATGCTGATTATGCAGCAGGAAATTTTTGGACCGTCATTACCTGTATTCTTTTTTGATTCTATCGATGAGGTTATCAAATCCATCAAGCAGCGACCTCGTCCATTAGCATTGTATCTGTTGTCAAATGATAAGAATCACTTTAATAGGCTGATGACCGAGACTCATTCAGGCGGCGTTACCGTTAATGATACGATTCTACATGTTAGTCAGGAAAGTCTTCCTTTCGGTGGTGTTGGAGCCAGTGGTATGGGTCATTACCATGGTATAGAAGGTTTCAAAACGTTTTCTCATGCTAAGAGTATCTTTAAGCAATCTCGATTCGCCAGTTCTAAGTTGATTTACCCTCCTTATGGTAAGCTCAGTAAATTGCTATATCGACTAATGAGAGGTCGGTAAAAGAAGTTAATGATGAAGAATATTGATACTCCTGAAGTAAATAAAACTCGCCGGACAATTCTTAAAAGTTCTTTATGGGGTAGCTTGGCTATCGCTTCAGGGATTAGTATTTGGCAGTTGTCATTAACAGAGTCTGTCGAGGCACTGGAAGGTGATGACCACCCTTATCGATTTCTAACTCTAGATGAGCGGATGCTTTTATGGGCGCTCATTCCTGCTTATCTTTATCCTGCTGTGCAGCAAGGTGACGATAAGTTGAAGTTAGTCATATTACAAAATATAGACGGTGCAATTAACGGTTTGCCTCAATCAACACAAGATGAATTAAGGCAACTCTTTAGCCTGCTGAGTTTCCAGTTAAGTAAGGCTCTGGTTGCGGGGATTTGGACACGCTGGAATAAAGCCAGCATAGATTCATTACAATTTTTCTTGGCTAGTTGGCAAGAGAGCTATCTGGCACTGCTACGCACTGGTTACCTCGGCCTGCATCAAATTATTATGGGCTCCTATTATGGTGAGCCAATGAGTTGGCAGTTGATTGGCTATCCTGGCCCACCTCAATTCAATTTACCCGAATCCTTTTATGACAATATCTAATGCATTAGATGCGGCAACATTACAGCAAGAAAGCCTGTCAGCGGATGTTGTGATTATTGGCAGTGGGGCAGGTGGTGGGGTTAGCGCAGAAATCTTTGCTGCAGCCGGTTACCAAGTTTTATTGATCGAGGAAGGGCCTCTTAAGACAGCGCGTGATTTTAAAATGCGCGAAAAAGATGCTTACCCACAACTCTATCAAGAGTCAGCGGGGCGTAAGACCTTAGATAAAGCGATCAATATTCTGCAAGGGCGTTCAGTTGGCGGATCCACCACGGTTAACTGGACCACTAGTTTTAGAACACCAGAGCAAACCTTGTTGCATTGGAAAAATAATTTTGGCATAGAGGCTCATAATCAAAAGTCGCTCACTCCCTGGTTTGAAACAATGGAGCAGCGATTGAATATTGAGCCTTGGAAAGTACCAGCCAATGCAAATAATCAAACTATTGCAAACGGTGCCGAAAAGTTGGGCTGGTCTCATTCAAGCATCGCACGAAATGTTAAAGGTTGTGCCAATCTGGGTTATTGCGGATTGGGTTGCCCAATCAATGCAAAGCAATCGATGTTAACCACGACCATCCCCGCAGCGTTGAAAGCTGGAGCGAAGCTACTTTACAAAGCCAGAGTCGAGCGAATTAATTATCAGCGGGGGAGAGTAACGGGGTGTGAACTGGTAGCGATGGATGACTTTGGCCAGCCGATGCCAAACCGCAACATTAGTGTGGTAGCGTCGCTGGTCATATTAAGCGGAGGGGCGATTGGCTCGCCTGCTGTGTTATTACGCTCACAGGTTCCTGATCCCCATAAATTGATTGGGAAAAGAACATTCCTGCATCCGACCGTCATTAGCGCAGCAGTTATGCCTGAAGCAGTTAATGGTTATGCCGGAGCACCGCAAAGCATTTACAGCGATCATTTCTTATGGCCTGACAATGACGATATGGGGTTTAAGATTGAAGCTGCGCCACTTCATCCGCTACTAACCTCAACCGTATTAACAAGCTTTGGCCAGCAGCACTTTGGCTTGATGCAGCAGTTTCCGCATATTCAGGGCTCGATTGCGTTGCTACGAGATGGCTTTGATGAGCGCAGTGTTGGCGGTGAAGTGATACTGGATGATTATGGTTATCCAAAATTGAGTTATGAACTCAATGATTACTTCTGGAGCAGCGCACGAAAAGCTCTATTGGCAATGGCTGAATTACAGTTTGCCGCGGGTGCAGAGCAGGTATTACCGCTTCACCTGTATTCGCAACCCTATACCGACTGGGGGCAGGCAAAATCAGCGATAGAGGAACTGCCCATGGAATCGCTCAAAGCACTGGTATTCAGTGCTCATGTTATGGGTGGCTGCGCTATGGGTAGTGATCCAAAACGCTCTGTGGTTGACGAGGCGGGGCGTTTTCATCACCTTAAAGGCCTCTATATCTTTGATGGCTCAATTTTCCCCACCAGCATAGGGGCTAACCCACAATTGTCGATTTATGGCATGGTGGCAAAGCTGGCCAGTGAGTTAGTGTCAGCCTCTAGGATTTCCTAGTCCTTTTCAGTAAGATGGCGTTTTGATTGCAGGTCGATATTATGATGAAGAAAGTGTTATACCCAGGGACTTTCGACCCCATTACCAAAGGTCATATGGACTTAGTGGATCGGGCCTGTCGCCTGTTTGACAAGGTGGTGATCGCGATTGCTCATAGTCCCTCAAAAAAGCCTTTATTCAGTCTCGATGAGCGGGTCGATATGGTGCGCATGATCTTTGCCGATAACCCGCAGGTAGAGGTATTGGGTTTTCGTGGTTTGCTGGCAAATTTTGCTAAAAAAAATGAAGCGATAGCTATTTTACGGGGCATTCGAGCTGTATCAGACTTTGAGTTTGAGTTTCAGCTTGCCAATATGAATCGTCATCTTGATCCTGATTTAGAATCGATTTTCTTGACGCCATCTGAGAAATACTCATATATTTCATCATCGCTGGTGCGCGAGGTTGCGTCTCTAGGCGGAGATATTTCTGCGTTCGTAGATGAACGCGTGGAACAGGCGCTTTTAGAAAAGTTTAAGTCTTAATTGATAGCTTCTTTATACAAAAATATTATGGCTTGAACACTCGAACTTAATCGCCATATAAGCGATAATAGCAAAGTGACTTGCGTAATAGACAGAGATTAACGACCCTTATGGCATTAAAAATTACTGACGAATGCATTAATTGTGATGTTTGTGAGCCTGAGTGTCCCAATGAGGCCATTTATCAGGGAGAAGAGATTTATGAAATCGACCCCGATAAATGTACCGAGTGTGTGGGCCACTATGATGAGCCGCAATGTCAGCAGGTATGCCCTGTGGACTGTATTCCACTGGATGAAGAGCACGCTGAAACTAACGAAGAATTGATCGTTAAGTACGAAAGGTTAACCGGCAATAAGTTTGTTGGTTAATTATTTTTCTGTTGGAATTACAGGGCGACGAAAGTCGCCTTTTTTTATCACATAAACTTTATGCCTAACCTTACTCTTAAAGAGTGGCTTGCTGAGCAACCATTCACTCTAACTCTATCCTCAGGATTTTTTGGCTTTTTTGCTCATGCTGGGCTAATGCAAGCCTTGGAGGAGGCTCAACTGTTACCACAAAAGTTAACCGGCTCTAGTGCGGGGGCGCTTATTGCCGGATGTTGGGCGGGCGGTATGAGTTCAGATAATATTAAAGCTCTCCTGTTTAGTCTTAAGCGCTCTGACTTTTGGGACCCCGGACTAGGTTTAGGATTGCTTAAAGGCGATAAATTCCGTCAGCTACTGGCAGACTCTTTGTCGGCCAATAGTTTTGCAGATTGTCGTTCGAAGTTGGCGCTGTCGGCGTATTCAATCGATAGCAAGCAGACAAGAGTCTTACGCAATGGCGATCTGGTTTCGGCCATATATGCTTCTTGCGCGATTCCATTCATGTTCCAGCCCATTGTTATCGATGAACATCGTTTATTAGATGGTGGCATAAAGGATAGACCGGCTCTTCTAGGAACTGAGCAGGGTGAGCGGATTTTTTATCATCATATCGCTTCAAAATCGCCCTGGCGGCGCAAAAATGACTCTGCGATACAGGTCCCAGCTCGCGACAACTTAACCAGCCTGGTTATCCATGATTTACCTCGTTCAGGGCCATTTAAATTAGAGGTTGGGAGAGAGGCTTATCTATTAGCATATAAAGCAGCTCAACGGGCATTGGAGATGCCGATCATTAATAGCAATGTCAGTGTCGTACCTTAGCTTTTGTATTAATCGTTAAAAGACTTGTAGACAGTATTCTCCCGACTAATCTAGAATAACCTCTCCTTTACTGTGTGACTGTTTGGCGTCCTGTTGAGCGATGAGCACCAATCCTTGTATGACGTGTGGCGCATGTTGCGCAACTTTTCGCGTATCTTTTTATTGGGGTGAAACCACCCTGGCACCCTATGGGCAAGTTCCAGCTGAATTAACCGAAAAGGTAAGTCCGCAACGTGTCTGTATGTCGGGTACGCAGGCTTCCAATCCACGCTGTGTGGCGTTAGAGGGTGCTATAGGACAAGATGCCATATGCAGTATCTATAGCGATAGACCAAGCCCCTGTAGGGATTTCGAAATTAATTTTGAAGGTGTTAATCCGGCCTGTGATCGAGCTCGGTCACGTTATGGATTGGTGCCAATTCATGTGGTGCAGATAGAGTCGGAAAATAACGATTTTGAAATAGTTGCCTAAAGGTGGCGGTGATGATTGATGGCCTATCATTATACAGGCTCTTGAGGCGATTCCATTTCCACAATAATGGGCCAACGGCCTTGCATGATCACATGACCGACATAACGCTTAGCACCATCTGTAGCAAACTCAAATTGATAGCGACGAAGAAAGCGCCATTTTCCCTCTGAGTTTTTATCAAAATACACTTTTTTTAAAGCAACATAGCCATCCAAGTTTTGCACATAAGCATCCTTACAGGCTTTGAGCGCCACTTTATGTGCCTGCTCACTGATGCGGCTGTTATAGAGCCAAAAACCGATGCCCAGAGCGATGACTAAAATGACAAGTAAGTTCAGCATGTATTTTGTTTGCCGTTCGATAAGAGGATAAGAAGTCTAGATAAGACAAACAAAAT
>Ga0209345_10000153_pt1 | contig 96836 bp, 97 predicted proteins | sample Cruoilmetagenom7_FD_187294 | JGI IMG/M metagenome (GOLD analysis project Ga0209345, IMG submission 187294) | Oil polluted marine microbial communities from Coal Oil Point, Santa Barbara, California, USA - Sample 7 (SPAdes) (version 2) | ecosystem: Environmental > Aquatic > Marine > Oil seeps ... | reverse complement strand
AGGTGTCAGCACTGCGTTGAACACCTCTGCCACCGGTCCCGTCATCCAGACCCCGTCGTCGCGCCAGTCCAGTTCCAGCCAGCCACCGTCGACTTCCATACGAATATGCCGCTCGATCAGGCCGCGTTGATACCCCGCGACCGTGACGGCGCATGCGCCCGATCCGCAGGCCAGCGTGATGCCGGTGCCGCGTTCCCAGACCCGCATTCGAACCTCGGTCGGGCTGCGCACCTCGACGAATTCGACGTTGGTTGCCGCTGGGAACAGCGCGTCATGCTCCACCGCCGCGCCGCGCGCGGCGACATCCACATCCGTGATGTCATCGACGAAAAACACCGCATGCGGGTTGCCCATCCCGACCGCCACCGGATCACCCGTGATCGGCAGGTGCAAGAGGTCAACGTCCCGCAACAGCGGCACCTCGCGCCAGTTGAGAACCGGCGGCCCCATGTTCACCCAGACCGCACCATCGCGCATCTCGCCCCGCAGAATGCCGCGCGTGGTGCGAATCGTCACGGCCTCGGCCCCGGTCTCGGCCATCCACGCGAAGGCGACGCAGCGGGTCGCGTTGCCGCAAGCCCCGGCGCGACTGCCATCCGCGTTCCAGAAATCCAGCGTGATGTCGCTGCCCTCGCCATCGCGGACCTCTGCCAGTTGATCAAAACCGACACCGCGATGCCGGTCGCCAATCATCTGCGCCAGATCGGGCGTGCAGACAGGCTGCATGCCCCGACTGTCGAGGATGACGAAATCATTGCCTGCACCATGCATCTTGCGAAAGGGCAGGCCGTCGGATGGGATCGGGCGCGTCTGCATACCGCGCCATATAGAGCGGCGCCGTCGCATTTGAAAGATCCCGCGCTCGACAGGCGGTCGCCTCGCGCTGCTTGGGACGCGAACTTTCACAGGCGTGACGCCGAATTCGGGGTTGACCCCCTGCCCGCGCGTATCTAATAGGCGGCTCTAGTGGGCCGTTAGCTCAGTTGGTAGAGCAACTGACTTTTAATCAGTAGGTCGATGGTTCGAACCCATCACGGCTCACCATTTCTTTCAAAGACTTATACATAAAAGCTTGGTCGGCACCCGAGTATCGTGCACCGATCACTTGAGGTCGGCCGGATCAAAATTCAGAGTAATTTCGCTACCTGACCGTGGCTTGCCGAGGGGTCTGAAGCGACCTCGGGCGGCATTTCCGACGGGTGCTTGACGGGGCGCGCGCAAATCGTGCAAGGCCCTGCGCCGGGTCACAGGCGTGGCATCTGTGCACCAATCATTTCAGTTTCAGCATATAACCCCGGCTCTCGCTCATACCCAAGGCCGGATGGGTCGTGATCACATGGCCAAGGCCCGGAATTCGCCATTGATCAACGATTTCATAACCCATTTCGTTGATCTCTTGATGCCAAGCGGTTTTGTCACGAATCTGGTAAGGGACGCGCCCCTGACCGATACGCTCGATCGTGAAGGTTGTTGGCCCGTCGCGAAGGGCAACTTTATTTAACAAGATGTAACGCGGTCGCTTGTGCAGGCCCGCGACGAACTCAGCAAAGGGGCGATCGAGATATTGCAGGAGACCAGAGGCCAGCAGGATATCCGCAGGCGGCAGCGACGCGGCTTCGGGTTCAAAGGAAATCGCGGCAGGGATGCGCCCCTCGGCCTGGGCGCGTTCAGCGGCGCGTGTGATGCCGGGCAGATCGTGCACGGTCCAAGTGAGGCGCGTCAGGTCGAGCACGTCTGAAAAGGCGATATACTTGGTGCCAAGGTGCCCGCCGGCGTCTATGACAGCAACGCGCTCATCGCGCTGTCCGACAGACGGCCTCGTGGCTGCGTCGTCGGACGGTGGGTCAGGAAGCCCGCTCAACACTCTGTCGAGCCAAAAGATTATGGGATAATCCCACGGCATCCGCTCGCACATCTGTTCAAACGACACATCGGCAATGGTCTCGTCGTCATAGCCAGCGCGACGATCCTCGGGCATTGCCGCCAGAGCCGCCTCTCGTGTCATGAAGGCGCCATAAAACCGGGGACCGCGTGACGTATGTGTCATGATCCGCGCAGCCGCCCCGCTGATGGCACCCCGGCCTTGGCGCAGAGTGCGCTTGAGATGGGCCTTGAGCGCTGAGTGCAGACCTGACGTCCGGCTCATTTGATCACGTCCTTCTTGAGCTGGGCGGCGGTCTCTTTCCAGAACCTGCGGTCGAATATTGCCGTGGCCAGAACATAGACCACCAGCGCCAAGACGCCGAACCCTAGTGCCTGGGCGAGTGGCGGCAGCACCAGCGATGCAGTGGCGGCCTCAAGGATCATTACCGTCAACCCTCCGAACGCGAGGGGCAGAAGGCTCCCGCGCAGATCGCGGAAGATACCGGCCCATTCTATTCCGGCATACCGACTGAAAAGGTGGATCGTCGCCGCCAACACGATGACGGAGATAAGGATCTGCGCCCAAGCCACCGCATAAAGCCCGATGGCTGCCGACCCAATGGTGAGAGCGAGGGAGATCACAAAGACCGTGGCCGTGAACAACGGCAAGCGGCGGGCTTCGCCGACAATCGACATCAAAGGCTCCGTCACCACACCGAACAGAGTCAACAGGCGCGCAAAGGCCAGGATCCCGACGAGCGGCGCGGCAGGCAACCATTCAGAGCTGAGCATGCCATGGATCAGGTCCGCGCTCGACAGCATCAACCACAGGAAAAGCGGGGTTCCGACGGCGAAGACCATCTTGGTATGTTTTCGCACGGTGGCGTTCATACGGGCTGAAAGGCCCGCTGCCTCCCCTGCATCTCGGGCGCGACGCAGCAATGTCCACGCCAGCATCTGGGCCGGCACGACGATCAATTCAGCGGCGGCACTGACCAGACGGTCGGCGGCCCGGAAATAGCCCACGGCCGTCGGCCCGAGAAAACCGCCGATGATGAACACCGCCATATAAAGGCGGGTGTTGATCAGCATGCGGCTGATGAAAATCTGCGTCGAAAAGACCCGCAGTTCACGTAGCACCGGGCCGCGCAGACCGGCCATCGGGGCCAGTCGCGTGACAGAAAAGGATAGGATCAACTGCACGGTTTGCAGGGCGAGCCGCCCAAAGGCGAGCGACAGCACACCGTACCCCCGATATAGCGCCGCGATGGCCACGATCAGGCCCACGATCTCGGCCGCGATCTCGCACAGCGCAGCGGCCTTGAGCTTGCCCAGCCAGATCATCATCCCGTCCTGCGCGGACGAGATATTGGCCAGCGCCGCCCAGATCGCGAACAACACGATAAGCGAGATCGTGGTGTCAGAAACGTCGAAGAGGTTCACCACCACCGCCGCCAGCAGTCCCAACCCGCCAAAGACGAAACTGCTGAGCACGGCGATAAAGAGGACCTGCCTCGGCACAGTCGCATCGCCCGACCAGGACATGATGAAGGGGGACCAGCCCACCTCGGCCACGCGCAACAGCAAGATGGCGCAAGCCGATACCAGCGCAAAGATCCCGAATTCATCCGGACCCAGCATCCGGGCGGCCACGATGAAGATAGCGAATTGCGCCGCCTGCGAGACGATTCGCTCCACCGCCGAGATCGCGCCGTCGCCAAAGGCCTTGCGCCCGCCCCCGGCAGGGGCTGTGGACGGCGTGTCGGATGGTTTGCTCATCACATTTCTCGGTTCAAATTAGGCCATTTTCAGCCGCTCTTTCGACACTACGTCTTGCGCTTTATCGGTCAAACCGCCCCCACCCCCTTAAAACACCTAAGAAAACAGCGAAATTCGACGCAGCAGCAGGTGGGACGGATTTTGGCCGAAGGGAAGCCCTCGATATGGCAACAATGTGTTCTTGTTGTGGCCATAGCTCTTTCAGGGTCAAAGCAATACATAGATTAACGGCATGATTCGGCGCGGACCTAACAAGGGGCAGGGCGCAAATAGCGTTCTGACAGCGCGTGACATATCAATCGTTTCTGAACGATCCCAATGACGTTCAAGGCTTGCGTGTAACCGCCGTCCCCCAGGGGCGGATACGGCGGGCGCAATCGATTTCGACCAGCAAGGTCATTTTCGACAAGGTCTTTGCTTTATCGGCCCTGATCCTGTTGGCACCGGTGCTCGCGATCATCGCGGGCCTGATCGCCCTTTCGGACGGTCGGCCGATCCTGTTCAAGCAGAACCGGGTGGGGCTGCATGGTCGCATTTTCCAATGCTGGAAGTTCCGCACCATGGTTCTGGACGCCGAAAAGCGCCTGGGCGATGCGCTGGATGCCGACCCTGCCCTGCGCGCTGAATGGATCGCGACCCGCAAGCTGCGCAATGACCCCCGCATCAACCGGCTGGGTCATTTTCTGCGCAAGACCAGTCTGGACGAGTTGCCGCAATTCTGGAACGTCCTGCGCGGTGACATGTCGATGGTCGGCCCCCGCCCCGTCGTGATGGATGAACTGGCGCTTTATGAACACCACGCCGCAGATTACACTGCCGTTCAGCCAGGCCTGACAGGGGCATGGCAGGTCAGCGGGCGTAACAATACCACCTATGCGGAACGCGTCGCTTTGGATCTCGATTATATCCATAACGCGGGGTTCTGGACCGATATGCGGATTGTCGCAAAGACCCTGCGCGTTATTATAAAGCGTGAAGGTGCGCATTGATCGGCGGCGCAGTCGCGCCGAAATACGGCTCCCCAGGGCCAAGCCTGCGAAGAAGGAAAGTGTGATGGCCGTTGCTCCACAGACTGAACCCCGCACCGAGGTCGTGGCCGGGATCGCGACAACCGGACGTCCGGCCGTGCTGCGCGAGACGCTGAAATATCTCGCCAGCCTTGCCGATGTGCCGGATCGCGTCATCGTCTGTACAGCCGGTATCGAGGACTTTGACGGCCCGCTTGCCGAAGCGTTGCCCTTTAGCCTGCTGGTGGTAGAGGTCGAACGCGGCACATGCCGTCAGCGTAACGCGATGCTCGACATGATCCACGGCGAAGAGATTCTTCTGTTCATCGACGATGACTTCATGCCGTCCGAGGGCTATTTTGACGCCGTCCGTCGGCTCTTTGACAGCCGGTCCGACGTCGTTGGCGCGACAGGCAACGTTCTTGCCGACGGAATTTCCGGGCCCGGCATGAACCACGACGAAGGGCGCGCGATTCTGAATGGCATGCCGACGCCCGACGGCGCGCAGGTGATCAGCGAAGTCTACAATGCCTATGGCTGCAATTTCGCCGTACGGGCCTCGACCGTTCATGCTCATGGTATTCGCTTTGACACCTCGTTGCCGCGCTACGGTTGGCTGGAGGACGTGGATTTTTCGCGCAACCTCGCCCAGCATGGTAAATTCGTCCGGGATTCCCACATGCGCGGCGTACATCTCGGAACGAAATTCGGGCGCTCGCGCGGTGTGCCATTGGGGTATTCGCAGATCGCCAATCCGTTGTACCTGATCCGAAAAGGCACCATGAGCCGCCCGCGTGCACTTCGGATGATCGGTCGCAACCTTCTGGCGAACATGGTGAAATCGTTTCAGCCCGAGCCTTGGGTGGACCGTCGCGGGCGGTTGCGGGGGAATTTCGTCGCGCTGCGTGACGTCGTGACCGGGCGCGCCTGTCCGGAGCGGATTTTGATGCTGTGACCGGCCGGGTTTAGATGGCGCATCGGCCAGATCTGGCGCCAGGCTCCCCTGCCCCCGGCACACCCCGGATCGTCATCCTGAACGACAATGCGGTGGCCGATGGCGGAACCGCCGTGCTGGCCCTGAAATCGGCGCGGATGCTGGCGGCGCGCGGCTATGACGTGACGTTCATCGCCGGGGACGTCGGCGACGACGGCGCGCTAAAGGCCGCCGGCGTCCGGCTGATCGCCCTTGGCGGTCGGCATCTTTTGGATCAGGCGCAGCGGCGTGCGGCGCAGGACGGCATCTACAACCGCCGCCTGCGCGACCTGATCCGGGCCGAAATTACCGCGTCAGATACGCCGGATACCGTCTATCACCTGCATGGCTGGGCCGGAGTGTTGTCGCCCTCGGTCTTTGCGGCGCTCAGGGATGTCGCTTCGCGGACCTATATTCACGCGCATGATTTCTTCCTCGCCTGCCCGAACGGGGTCTATTTCGATTTCCCCCGCCAGGAGGTCTGCCACCGCAAACCGATGTCGCTGTCCTGCCTCACCACCAATTGCGACAAGCGCGCGTGGCATCACAAGCAGTGGCGGAGTCTGCGGCATGCCGTATTGCACCGTGCCTTCGACACATCTCTGCCATGGGCCGGAATCGTCCTGATCAGCGATGCCATGGCTGGGGGGTTGGCCCGCGCCGGCTTGCCGTCGCGCCTGTTTCGCACCGTGCTCAACCCCGCCGAGCCATTCGGTCCGACCCGCATCCCTGCGGAACGCAACCGCAAGCTCGCCTTTATCGGACGGTTGGAGGCGGGCAAGGGGGTCGAGCTTCTCTGCACCGCCAGCCGCATTGCCGACCTGCCCCTGCGGGTGATCGGCGATGGCGCGATGCGCGCCCAGTTGGAGGCGACGTTTCCCGAGGTAGAATTCGCTGGCTGGCGGCAACCGGATGAGATCGGGGCAATGCTGGGAAAGGCCCGCGCGCTGGTCCTGCCGACGCTGACGCCAGAGCCCTTTGGCCTCGTCGCGGCAGAGGCGTCCTGTTCCGGGCTTCCGGTCCTCATGTCGTCGGCCATGCTATTGTCGGGGGAGCTGGTGGACAAGGGGTTGGGCCTCGCGGCAGATGTCGCCAGCCCGGAAACCCTAGCGCGATCCCTCAACGAATTCATGGCCCTGCCGGACACGGCGGTTGAGGAAATGAGCCGCCGCGGCTTTGAGCGTCGCGCCAGCATCGCAAATAGTGCCGAAAGTTGGATCGACGGGCTGGTCGCAACCTATCGGGCCTGCCTGACCGGTTGAGCGGCAGCGGCGTTTCTGGGTAGCTCGTCTGTGGGCTTGATACATATTCTAATTACGTTATATGTTTTCAGACCCGATCACCGATGAAAGACCCCCCCCGACGTGTCACGCCCTGACCTCCGCCTCTCTGGCCTCCGGCGTTATTTCCCGATCCTGACGTGGTCCCGCGACTACAACCGCACGGTTCTGACGAATGACCTGATGGCGGCGGTGATCGTGACAATCATGTTGATCCCGCAGTCCCTGGCCTATGCGCTGCTGGCCGGGCTCCCGGCGGAAATGGGGCTCTACGCCTCGATCCTGCCGCTGGTGGCATACGCGATCTTCGGCACCTCGCGCACGCTGGCGGTCGGGCCGGTTGCGGTGGTTTCGCTGATGACGGCGGCGGCGGCGGGAAAACTCGCGGCACAAGGCACGCCCGAATACATCATGGCGGCGATCACGCTGGCCTTCCTCTCGGGGTTGATGCTGCTGGTGATGGGGTTGTTCCGGCTGGGGTTTCTGGCGAACTTCCTGTCGCATCCGGTGATCGCGGGGTTCATCACCGCGTCCGGTGTCCTCATCGCCACCTCACAGATGAAACACATCCTCGGCGTGCGCGCGGAGGGGCACAACCTGATCGACATGCTCACCAACCTGATCGCAGAGATCGACGCGATCAACTGGATCACCCTGCTGATCGGGGTCGCCTCGCTCGCGTTTCTGTTCTGGGTGCGCAAGGGGTTGAAACCATTGCTCCTGTCCCTTGGGTTAAAACCGCGAATGGCCGATTTGCTGGCCAAGGCCGGGCCGGTGATCGCGGTGGCGCTATCCATTCTGGTGGTCTGGCTTTTTGCGCTGGACGAACGCGGCGTGGCCATCGTCGGTCAGGTGCCGATGGGCCTGCCGCCGCTGACCTCGCCGGGTTTTTCGGCAGACCTCTGGGGGCAGTTATTCGGCTCCGCGCTGTTGATCTCGATCATCGGCTTTGTGGAATCGGTCTCGGTCGCGCAGACCCTCGCGGCCAAGAAGCGCCAGCGCATCGTGCCGGATCAGGAACTGGTCGGCCTCGGCGCGTCGAACATCGCCGCCGCGGTCTCGGGCGGTTATCCGGTCACAGGCGGGTTCGCGCGGTCGGTGGTGAACTTTGACGCCGGGGCCGAAACGCCGGCGGCGGGGGCCTATACGGCCATCGGGATCGCGCTGGCGGCACTAATTCTGACGCCGCTCCTCTACTTCCTGCCCAAGGCTGTTCTGGCCGCGACGATCATTGTCGCCGTGCTGAGCCTTGTGGACTTTTCGATCCTGCGCAAATCCTGGACCTACAGCCGCGTCGATTTCGCCGCCGTCTCTGCCACGATCGTCCTGACGCTGACCTTCGGGGTTGAGATCGGAGTCTCTGCCGGGGTCGCCCTGTCGATCCTTCTGTTCCTCTACAAGACCTCGCGCCCGCATGTCGCCGAGGTCGGGCTGGTGCCCGGCACCCAGCATTTCCGCAATATCAAGCGGCACGAGGTCGAAACTCACGACTCCCTCGTCACCATCCGCATCGACGAGAGCCTGTATTTCGCCAATGCCGCCTTTTTGCAGGACCTGATCTATGACCGCATCGTCTGTGACCAGCCGATCCGGGACGTTGTGCTGATGTGTTCGGCGGTCAACGAGATCGATATGTCGGCGCTGGAAAGCCTTGAGGCGATCAACACCCGGCTGGACGAGTTGGGGATCCGCCTGCACATGTCCGAGGTGAAGGGCCCTGTGATGGACCGGCTGAAGCGGTCGCATTTCCTGCAGGATATGACGGGTGAGGTCTTCCTGTCGCAATATGACGCCCATGTCGCCCTGACCGACAGCACCGCCGGCAATGCGGGCCAGCGCGTCACGGCCGCGGATTGACCCGACCGGCCCCTGCGCCTATCTCGCAGGCATGGATTGGCAAGGTCGGATCATCGGGGATAACCGGATATGGGGCGCGGCCTCGGCCTCACCACTCATCGTGGTGGGCGATGAGGCAATTGCGCCAGACGGACCGCTCGGCAAGGTACTGCCCGAGGGGTTGGCCTCGACAAATGACACCTGCCACCTACCCGCCATCGGACAGATCGCCGCCGTCGACCGCCTGTCCCTGATCGGCTTCCAGTCGCTGAACCCGCATTGGGACGGCGTCGCGGTGATCGTCGGGGTCAGCGCGACGATCTGGGCCACGCTCTCGGCGGGCGAGGTCATTCACCAACAGGGCAGCGCCACGCCGCAGATGGCCGCCGCGCTGTCGCTGGATCAGGTGCAGCCGAGGGGGATGGAGGGCGCGCTGGACCGGCCCGAACGCCTGCCGTTGCTGCTGCACTCCGCCGCCGCGCCGGAGGATCGGCTGGGCGCGCTGATGGGGGCGGAAGTTGGCGCGACGCGGACGCTCTGGCTCGGTCAACAGGCGGTCCTGCTGGGTGACGGGGCATTGACGCGCGCTTATGGCGGTGCGTTGAGTGCGGCGCATGTGCCGGTCACGCTCACCGACTCGCCGGCGTTGAAGGAAAAGGGGTTTGGCGCGCTCGCCTCGCTCTTGGCCTAGGCCGCGCGCCCCTTTCGCACAGGGCCGAACATCGCCGCGACGGCAAGTATCAAACCCGAGACCGTGGCGATCATACCCGCCGCGCTGACTGAATCCGAATAGCCCAGCCACAGCGGGCCGTATCCTGCCAGCACATATCCGATAATGGCCGAGGCGACGGCAAAGAGCGCGCTCCACCCCACTTGAACCAGCAGGCGGTCGGTCATCATTCGCGCGGCGGCGGGGGGGCAGATGAACATCGCGATCACGATGATCGAGCCGACCGCGTCAAAGGCCGCGACGGCAGCAATCGCCGACACGATCACCAGCGCCAGCCCCAGCGGGCCGACGCGTATGCCGAGGGTCCGCGCGAAGCCTTCGTCGAAGGTCGAGATCGCCAGCGGTCGCCACAGCAACCCGATGAACAGCATCACCAGCACCAGAACGACCGCCATCCGCGTCAATTCCGGCGGCAACCAGACCAGTGCCGCGGGGTCCAGCAGGCTGGACCAACCGGTCGCGTCCAGCCAGATCAGGCTTTCCAGATTGCCGTAAAGGGCGTGTTCGACATCAAGGTGCACGTTCGAGGTGTCGGATTGCTCCAGCAGCAGGACCCCGGCGGCGAAAAGGGTGGTAAAAACCACGCCCATGGCCGCGCCCGGTTCGATGCGGCCCACCCGGTGCACCAGTTGGATCAGCGCCACGGCGACCACCGCGGCTGCGGCGGCGCCGAGCATCATGGGCCAGGTGCTCGACGTGCCGGTCACGAGAAAGCCGACGACGATCCCCGGCAGCACCACATGCGAAATCGCGTCCCCGATCAGGGCCTGCCGTCGCAGCAGCAGGAAGTTCCCCGGCAGCGCGCAGGCCAGTGCCGCGAGGCAGCCGATCAGCAGTGGCGGCAGGGACAGCGGAACGAATTCATTACCCATCAGAGCGCCCTCTTTCCGCGCGCCGGATTGTCGCGTGGCCGTGGTCAGATCCCTGTTTCATCAGACGGTCAAGTTCGGTCAGTTGATCCGATGTCAGCACCGTGTCGATCGGCGTCAACCCGTCGTAATGAGCGGCGAGAGTTGCGGCTTCGGGTCGTCCGCGCAGCACAGTCCATCGGCGTTCGTCCTGCGCGGCGAGCGCGGCTTCGCGCTGACCCTCGCTGGTCGCGACGCCATCTGCGCGGATCAATCCCGCCCGCCGGAGGAGGCGCAGGGTGTAGCCCTCGTGCACCCGATGACCATGCGCAAGCGCCAGCAAGCCCTGGCGCATGTGGACGCGGTGGCGAAAGCGAAGCTGCGCGATCACGCCCGCCAGCACACCGCGCGTCGGTGCGAGGATCAGTGATACCGTGAACAGCGCAGCGGCAACGAGCACGATGATCGGCCCGGTCGGCAGCCCCGGCGCGAGCGAGGAAATGACCGCCCCGACCGCGCCCGAAACGCCGCCGATCACGCCCGCCAGCAGGGCGACGACCTCACTGCGATCCGACCAGAAGCGCGCGGCGACGGCGGGCAGGATCAACAGCGCAACGATCAGGATCAGGCCGACGACCTTGAGCCCGATTACCGTCACCGCGAGGGCCAGCGTCATCATCGCCATGTCTACCCGGCCCGGTCGCAATCCCTGCGTCGCCGCGTATTCCGCATCGAAACTCACCAGTGTCATGGGTCGGCGCAGGATCAGGCAGGCAATCAGCGCCAGCGCCCCACCCACGGCGATGACATAGGCATCCGCGCGCAACATCCCGGCGGTTGAGCCGAGCAGGAAGCTCTCCAATCCCGCCTGCCGCCCGGCGCCGATGGTCTGAATCACCGTCAGCAACACGATCCCAAAACCGAAGAACACCGAGAGAATCGCGCCGATCGCGGCGTCTTCGCCCAGCCGCGTATTCCGATTGATCCAATGCACCAGCCACAACCCGGCCAGCGAAGAAAGCGCCGCCCCGGTCAACAGTCCAACCAGGTTGCGCCCCTCCCCGCCCAAGGCGACCATGACGAGAAAGGCGATAGCGACCCCCGGCAGGGTCGCGTGGCTGATCGCGTCGCTCATCAGCGATCGCTTACGGAAGTAGAGGAACGCACCGATCACCCCTGCTGCGACACCCAGAAGGCCCGCGCCGATTGCCACCAGCGTCGCGTTGTATCCGATATCGATCACGCCGGGCCGGCCCCGAAGCTGGCCGGCGGCGCCGGGTTGGCCACCGGGAACAACTGGTCCAGCAGGCCCGAGGCGAGCCGCCCCCCATAGGCGCGTTGCAGGGCGTCCTGCGTGAACGCCTCCTGCACCGTCCCTTCGGCCACCGGCGTCTTGTTGATGATGAAGACGTGGTCAAAGTAGTCCGGCACGGTCGAGAGGTCATGGTGCACGGCGAGGATGGTTTTCCCCTCGGCCTTGAGGGACTTCAACACCTCGATGATGGCCTTTTCGGTGGCGGCATCGACCCCGGCGAAAGGTTCGTCGAGCAGATAGAGGTCCGCGCCCTGCGCCAGCGCGCGGGCGAGGAAGACGCGCTGTTGCTGTCCTCCCGAAAGCTGCCCGATCTGGCGCGCCGCGAAGTCCGACATGCCGACGCGGCTCAGACACTCCTGCGCGAGCGCGCGATGCTGGCCCCGCACCCGTCCCAACAGGCCAAGCTGGCGGTAAAGCCCCATCTGCACCACATCGATCACGCGGGTCGGGAAATCCCAGTCGACCGAGGCGCGCTGCGGCACATAGGCGACGCGGGCACGCTGCGAATCAAACGATTCGCCATAGACCTCGACCTGCCCGGAGAGGCGCGGAATGATCCCCAGCACTGCCTTCAATAGGGTCGATTTACCTGCGCCGTTCGGCCCGATGATGGCTGTCATCGCACCGGGCTGCACCGTGATATCGGCGGAAAAGACAGCCGGGGTCGCGCCGTAGGACACGGTCAGGCCGCGCACCTTGAGAGGCGCAGTCTGGGAGAGGTCGTTCATTTACAGCCCCGCCGTCAGTTTACCGGCCATGCCGCGCGCGGGCACATTGCCCCCGAGGCCACGGGCGATCGTCGTGATGTTGTGATCGATCATTCCGGGATAGGTCCCCTCGTAGGTGCCGGGCTCGCCCATGGCATCGGAATAAAGCTCTCCGCCGATCTCGACCTTGTGACCTAGCGCGGCGGCACCTTCGATCAGGGCACGCATGTTGCGATCCGAGACCGAGGTTTCGACAAAGACCGCACCGATCTCGCGCTGCACCAAAACGTCGACCAGTCTCTTGATCCGGTTGAGACCCGCCTCGCTTTCGGTCGAGATACCCTGCACGCCCAGCACCTCGAACCCATATTCGCGCCCGAAGTAGCTAAAGGCATCATGGGCGGTGACGAGCACGCGGGCCTGCTCTGGCACGCTTTTCAGCACATCGATGGCGTAGTCGTGCAGGGCGTCAACCTCACCGCGATAGGCGGCGGTGCGGGCGTCCATCGCCGCGATTTCTTCGGCTGGCAGGTCAGGACGGGCCGAGCGCAGCACTTGCGCGATCTTCGCAACCACATCTGTCCAGATATTCGGCGCCATCCAGACATGCGGGTCGAGCCGGTTTTCATAGTCGGGGTGGGAGAGAAGGCGGTCGCGCGACAGCCCCTCCGCCACAGCGGCCACGGGGCGTTTGCGCGCAAGATCAATGAGGAATTCTTCCATCTGCGCTTCGAGGTAGAGGCCATGGTAGAGCGTCAGATCGGCCCGGATCAGGGCGACGATGTCGCTGCGAGTCTGGCGGAAGGAATGCGGATCGACCCCCGGCCCCATCAGGGGACGCACCTCCCCGCTTTCGCCGAGGATCACGCGCGCCGCATCCGCGATCATGCCGGTGGTGGCCACGACGTTGAACTTCGGTGCGGCAAGGGCGGTGCGGGGGCCGATGGCCAAGGCTCCGGCGGCAAGACCAGTGGCGAGAATATGTCGGCGTGTGATGTCCATGGCGGCGTTACAAGTCCCTTGATTTCAATCACCTCCGCGCAACATGCGAATGGTTCGCAAAATTGTCAACCGAAATGCGAACGATTCTCAACTGGCGCAACTGACCGGCGGGAATGGGCCGAAGCCGACTTCCCTCGCGGCGCGCTTGCCATGCCGATGGGGCCATGCCACGCTGGGTCAAAGAGGGGACCAAACGCTCGGGAGATGCCCATGCAGACCAAGGTAGAGAGTCCGACGGCCCAGCTTCCGCAGCGGTTGGAAATGCGCAATCGCGGTATGGATCTGGACCTCGACTGGGTTCTGGGCGTGCAGGCCAACACTTCGGCAATTGAGCGGCGCTGCGCGACCCTGCCGGGTCGGCGGTCGCTGAAGAAGGATCATCAGGCGGCCTGGCTATTGCGCGCGATCACGCTGATCGACCTGACGACGCTGGCGGGCGACGACACCGAGGCGCGTGTGCGCCGGCTATGCGCCAAGGCGCGCCAGCCGGTGCGGCAGGACATCCTAGACCAGCTTGGCGTCACCGGCATCACGACCGGCGCGATCTGCGTCTATCACGAGATGGTGGCCACAGCTGTCGATGCGCTGAACGGCTCCGGCGTCCCGGTGGCCGCGGTTTCCACCGGGTTTCCGGCCGGGCTGTCACCCTTTCATCTGCGCCTTGCCGAGATTGGCGAAAGCGTAAAGGCGGGCGCCGAGGAGATCGACATCGTGATCTCGCGACGGCACGTCCTGACCGGGAACTGGCAGGCGCTTTATGATGAAATGCAGCAGTTTCGCGCGGCTTGCGGTGAGGCGCATGTAAAGGCGATCCTCGCCACCGGGGAACTCGGCACCCTGCGCAATGTCGCCCGCGCCTCGCTGGTTTGCATGATGGCGGGCGCGGATTTCATCAAGACCTCGACCGGGAAGGAGAGTGTGAATGCCACCCTGCCCGTCTCGCTCGTCATGATGCGCGCCATTCGCGAGTATCACGAACGCACGGGCATCCGCGTCGGCTACAAGCCGGCGGGGGGAATCTCCAAGGCCAAGGACGCGCTGGTTTACTTGTCGCTGCTCAAGGACGAGTTGGGCGATCGCTGGCTGCGCCCGGACCTCTTCCGGTTCGGGGCCTCCTCGCTTCTCGGGGATATCGAGCGGCAGTTGGAACACCATGTGACTGGCGCCTATTCCGCCAGTTGGCGCCATGCGGCGGGCTGAGCGCCGTGAGTATTTTTGACGAGATGAAGGGGAAAGCGGAATGGGCGTGAAGGAGATTTTCGAGACCATGGAGTATGGACCGGCCCCCGAAAGCGAGGCGGAAGCACTGGCGTGGCTGGTCGATCAAGGCAGCCAGTTCGGACATTTCATCGGCGGCGCATTTACCCCTGTCGGTGAGACCTTCGAGAGCCGCAATCCGGCGACCGGCGATGTGCTGGCGCATGTGACCCAAGGCAGCGATGCAGATGTGGCGGCGGCCGTGGCGGCAGCGCGCAAGGCGCAACCGAAATGGCAGACCCTAGGCGGACATGGGCGCGCGCGCGTGCTTTATGCTTTAGCGCGGCTGGTGCAGAAGCACGCCCGCCTGTTGGCCGTGCTGGAGACGATGGACAACGGCAAGCCGATCCGCGAAAGCCGCGACATCGACATCCCGCTGGTGGCACGGCATTTCTATTATCACGCCGGGCTGGCCCAACTGATGGAGAGCGAGGCACCGGGGATGGAGCCGCATGGCGTTTGCGGTCAGGTGATCCCGTGGAACTTCCCCCTCTTGATGCTGGCGTGGAAGGTCGCGCCCGCAATTGCCGCGGGAAATACGGTGGTGCTGAAACCGGCGGAGTACACATCGCTGACGGCGCTGTGTTTCGCCGATATCTGCCGGCAGGCGGGCATGCCGCCGGGGGTCGTGAACATCGTCACGGGGGATGGTCGGGTCGGCGAGATGATCGTCGGGCACGAGGGTGTCGACAAGGTCGCCTTTACCGGCTCGACCGAGGTGGGCCGCCGCATTCGCGAAGCGACCGCCGGGCAAGGCAAGGCGTTGACCTTGGAGCTGGGCGGCAAGGGGCCATACGTCGTCTTTGACGATGCCGATCTCGACAGCGCGGTCGAGGGGCTGGTCGATGCGATCTGGTTCAATCAGGGTCAGGTTTGCTGTGCCGGATCGCGTCTCCTGGTGCAGGAAGGCGTCGCGGAGCGGTTCCACGACAAGCTGAAGGCCCGCATGGACACGCTGCGCATGGGCGCGCCGCTGGACAAATCCATCGATGTCGGCGCGATCGTCGATCCCGTGCAGCTAGAGACGATCCGCGAGATGGTTGACGCGTCCGGCGGCGAGGTTCATCGCGCCGCCTGTCCCGTGCCGGAGGGGTGTTTCTATCCGCCGACGCTGATCACCGGCCTCGCGCCTTCGGATCGGTTGATGCAGGAGGAGGTCTTTGGCCCCGTCCTGGTGTCCTGCACCTTCCGCACGCCGGACGAGGCGGTTCAACTGGCCAACAACACGCGCTACGGGCTGGCGGCGTCGGTCTGGACCGAAAACCTGAACCTTGCGCTTGGTGTCGCGCCCCGGCTCGTCGCGGGCGTCGTCTGGGTCAACGGCACCAACATGTTCGACGCGGCCGCCGGGTTCGGTGGGACGCGGGAAAGCGGGTTCGGTCGCGAAGGCGGATGGGAAGGGCTGGCCGCCTATTTGCGCCACTCGGGCAAGGGCAAAGCATTGCAACCTGTCGCCGCGATGCCGGGCAAGCCCGATCAACCGGGCGGTGGGGCGCTGGACCGGACGGCCAAGAACTACGTCGGGGGCAAGCAGGCCCGCCCGGACGGCGGCTATTCCCGCGCTGTTTATAACGCGAAGGGGGCTTTGCTGGGCCATGTCGGCATCGGCAATCGCAAGGATATTCGCAACGCGGTCGAAGCCGCGCAGGGGGCTAAGGGTTGGTCTGGTACCACGGGGCATTCGCGGGCGCAGATCCTGTTCTACGCCGCTGAGAACCTTGAGGCGCGCGCGGATGAGTTCGCGGCACGGATCGACGCGATGACAGGTGGGAAATCTGGCAAGTCCGAGGTCGCGGAGAGCGTCGCGCGCCTCTTCACCTACGGCGCATGGGCGGACAAGTACGCGGGCGATCTGCGCTCGGTCCCGATCCGCGGCATGGCGCTGGCGGTACGCGAACCGGTCGGCGTTATCGGGGTGCTTTGCCCGGATGAAGTGCCTTTGCTGGGCCTCATCTCAGCCATGGCACCGGCGATCGCCATGGGCAATCGGGTGATTCTGGTGCCCTCGGGACCCTACCCGCTGGCGGCGACGGATTTCTATCAGGTGCTGGAGACCTCGGACCTGCCGGGCGGCGTGGTCAATATCGTGACGGGCGCGCATGGCGAGTTGGCTAGCACGCTCGCGGCGCATCTCGACGTCGACGCGGTGTGGAGCTTTTCCTCCACCGACCTGTCGCAAGAGATCGAAGCGCGGAGCGCGGGCAACCTGAAACGGACATGGGTGAACAATGCGATGGCGCGGGACTGGTCGGGTGCCGCGGGCGAAGGGCGCGCGTTTCTCGATCAGGCAACCGAGGTCAAGACGGTCTGGGTCCCTTACGGCGAATAGGTTGGGGGCGTGCCACGACCTGGACACACGGATTGCGGGCCTGCGTGAGAATAAGCCGACGTCATGAGACGTCGTAGACAAAGGGGGCACCCCTGACCTCAAGTCTGAACGCCCCTAGGCCACCATGCCGGGTGACGCGATGGACAGCCTCGCGAAGCCGCCCTAGGCTGAGCGTTGAACAGGGAGAACCAAGATGAAACTGTACTATACGACCACGTCACCCTTCGCTCGCAAGGTGCTGGCGGTGGTTCACGAATCCGGGCTGCTCGACAAGATAGAGCTGGCGCCCATGACGCCCTCTCTCAGCGCGCCCGATCCGAGGCTCACCGCCAGCAATCCGCTAGGTAAAATTCCGACCCTGGTGCGCGATGACGGACCGGCGATTTATGACAGCCGGGTGATCACACGTTACCTCGACCATATCGCAGGTGGCACCCTCTATCCCGAAGCGCGAATCTGGGACGTGCTCACGCTGGAAGCAACGGCCGACGGCGCGATAGAGGCGGCCGTTTTGATGATCTACGAAGCACGGGTGCGGGCACCCGAGATGGTCTCCGAGGAGTGGGTCGAAGCCCAGTCCGCCAAGGCGATGCGGTCGGTGCAGGCTGTCAACGATCGCTGGATGGGCCATTTGGCAGGACCGCTCGACGCCGGACAGATCGCCATTGGCTGCGCGCTCGGCTATCTTGATTTTCGCTTTGACGACCGGGGCTGGCGAAACTCATGCCCCGACCTTTCGCGGTGGTACGAGGGATTCGCAGCCCGCCCGTCGATGCTCGCGACCGTGCCAAAAGTCTGATCGATCCATTGCAGCGTTCAGTCGTGTGGGTGGTGGCGCGCCGCGATCAGCGCTGCGCCGCCCTCAGAAGCTGAAGCCGACGCCGACGTTCACCGCATTGGTGACAATCCGGGTGTTCAAGGTGCCCCCACCGGCGAGGTCGGCCGTATTTTCCGACCATGTGAACTGGTATTCACCGAAAACTGACCAATCTTCGTTGATGGCGTATTTTGCACCGGCGGAAAGACGCACCGCGGGTCCCGTGACCTGATATCCAAAGGTTCGGTTAGTGCCTTCGGTGACATCCACATGGGGCATCGCGATCCCGACGCCGCCGCTGACATAGGGGGTGACGCGTTCGCCCCACATGCCCGGCCAGCGCCGTGAGACGTTGGCGGTGATGATGTTCAGCCCGTCGGTGAATTCCAATCGCGAAAAGCCCGCAGGCATGTCACCAGCCGGCGCATAGGCTTTCTCGTGGCTGAATTCGAGACCAAAGCCGATGTTGCTGGGCTGCCACCAAGTCGCCCGTGCGCCATAATAGGCTGGCAACTCAAAGCTTTTGCCTTCCCAGCCGATGAGGTTGTTGAACGGTGTGCTCCCCGAGGAGGCGCCGCGCGTCCCGGTTACCCGGCTATGGGGCGAGGTCTGGTAGCCGGTGTAGAAATTCAGCTCCACCTCCGCCAGTGCGGGTTGCGCCGCCAAGGCTGCCGTGCTGAGAACGGCGGCGGGAAAGAGTGTCTTAAAGAACTTGGACATTTAGCGGGCTCACGATTACAGATAACGAGGCATGGGACTGATCGGTTCTTACATGCAATGTAGGCACATTCAGGCGAAGCTCAAGCGCGACAGATGATCACCCCCCGCCGGTCAAACGCCATTGTATGCTGGACGAGGCGAAAAACCGCCGTTAAACACCGCCTCGGACCGGCAGAGCCATCGCGCTCGGCCCCAAGATTCATATCTGGCCGCCAGGGCCAAAGGATGGAGCAAACCTCGTGTCCCACGCAGACGATCACGAAGGCACCCGGAGGGATTTCCTCTACTACGCCACCGCAGGCGCGGGTGTTGTCGCTACAGGCGCCGCTGTCTGGCCGCTTGTGAACCAGATGAACCCTTCGGCGGATGTCGCGGCGCTTGCCTCCATCCGCGTGGACGTGTCCGGCATCGAGCCGGGGACGCAGCTGACGGTCAAGTTCCTCGGCAAGCCGGTGTTCATCCGCCGCCGCACCCCGGACGAGATCGAAGCGGCCAAGGCCGTGGACGTCAGCGCCCTGCCCGACCCCGAGGCGCGCAACGCCAACCTCGACGAAGGCATTCCGGCAACCGACGACAACCGCGCCTTGCAGCCCGAGGGCGAGGCCTCTGAGGAATGGCTGGTCATGATGGGTGTCTGCACCCACCTCGGCTGCGTTCCGCTGGGCAATGGCGCCGGTGACTTTGGCGGGTGGTTCTGCCCCTGCCACGGGTCGCACTACGACACCGCAGGCCGCATCCGCAAAGGCCCTGCACCAGAAAACCTGCCCGTCCCCGTTGCCCGCTTTGAGGGCACAGAGATCGTTCTGGGCTGAGGGAGGTAACAATGTCCGGTATTCCGCACGACACATACGAACCGAAGTCCTCGGGCGCAAAGTGGCTTCATTCCCGCCTGCCCGTCATCGGCCTTCTGTACGACACCCTGATGATTCCGACGCCGAAAAACCTGAACTGGTGGTGGATCTGGGGTATCGTCCTGACCTTTTGCCTGGCGCTGCAGATCGTCACCGGGATCATCCTGGTGATGCATTACACGCCGCATGTTGATCTGGCCTTTGCCAGCATCGAACACATCATGCGCGATGTACGGGGTGGGCATTTCCTGCGCTACCTGCATTCCAACGGCGCGTCACTGTTCTTCTTTGCCGTCTATATCCATATGTTCCGCGGGTTGTTCTACGGGTCCTACAAGGCCCCGCGTGAGATCACCTGGATCATCGGCATGATCATCTACCTGTTGATGATGGCGACCGGCTTCATGGGCTACGTTTTGCCCTGGGGGCAGATGTCCTTCTGGGGGGCGACCGTGATCACCGGGCTGTTCGGGGCAATCCCGTTCATCGGGGAATCGCTGCAGACCTTCCTGCTGGGCGGCCCCGCGGTGGACAACGCCACGCTGAACCGCTTCTTCTCGCTGCACTACCTGTTGCCCTTCGTCATCGCGGGTCTCGTGGTCGTGCACATCTGGGCCTTCCATTCGACCGGCAACAACAACCCCACGGGTGTTGACGTGCGCAAGGGCTCCAAGGAAGAGGCCGAGAAGGACACCCTGCCGTTCTGGCCCTACTTCGTGATGAAGGACCTCTTTGCGCTGGCCGTGATCCTCGTCGTCTTCTTTGCGATCGTCGGGTTCATGCCGAACTTCCTCGGCCACCCGGACAACTACATCGAGGCGAACGCGCTTGCGACACCGGCGCATATCGTGCCCGAATGGTACTACCTGCCATTCTACGCGATCCTGCGGGCCTTCACCTCGGATGTCTGGGTCGTGATGGCACTGAACTGGATCACCGGGGGCATCATCGACGCCAAGTTCTTTGGCGTGCTGGCGATGTTCGGGGCGATTGCCGTGATGGCGCTGACCCCCTGGCTCGACACCTCCACCGTGCGCTCGGGCAGGTTCCGCCCGATGTTCAAGTGGTGGTACGCGCTGCTGGTCATCGACTTCATCGTGCTGATGTGGGCTGGCGCCATGCCGGCAGAGCCACCGTACTCGACCATATCGCTGATCGGTGCGACCTACTGGTTCGCCTACTTCCTCGTGATCCTGCCACTGCTTGGTGTGATCGAGAAACCCCTGGCCCAGCCTGCGACCATTGAAGACGACTTCAATGCGCACTACGGCCCCAAGACGCCCGCAGAATAAGGAAGGACAGAGATCATGTTCCGCAAGTTCACTCTCTCTGCCCTTGCAGCACTGGCCATGACGGTCGGTGCGGCACATGCGGCAAGCGAAGAAGGCCATGTCGAAGACGTGGACTTCTCTTTCGAAGGGCCGTTCGGGGCCTTCGACCAGATGCAGCTTCAGCGCGGTCTTCAGGTCTACACCGAGGTCTGCGCCGCCTGTCACGGGCTGCGCTACGTGCCGATCCGGACCCTTGCCGACGAAGGCGGTCCGCATCTGCCCGAAGATCAGGTCCGCGCCTATGCGGCCCAGAACTTCGAAACCTTCGACCCCGAGCTGGATGATTTCCGGGCGGCAACCCCGTCGGATCACTTCCCCGCCTCGAACGACGCCAACGCGCCGGACCTGTCGCTGATGGCCAAGGCGCGCGCTGGCTTCCACGGCCCCTATGGTCTGGGGATCAACCAGTTCGTCAACGGCATCGGCGGCCCGGAATACATCGTCAGCCTGCTGGCCGGCTATACTGGCGAGACCAAGGAAGAGGCCGGTACCACGTTCTACGGCAACACCGCCTTTCCGGGTGGCTGGATCGCGATGCCCCCGCCGCTGGTGGGCGATGACGTGACCTATGCCGATGGCCACGAGGCCGATGTGCACCACGAGGCCGAAGACCTCGCCGCCTTCCTCATGTGGGCAGCAGAGCCGCATATGATGGCGCGCAAGCATGCGGGCTTCGTGGCGGTGCTGTTCCTGACGCTGCTGGCCGTGTTGCTCTACCTCACGAACAAGCGTCTCTGGGCCCCCCACAAGCGGCGCAACCACGAAGCCTGAAGGCGCTTCGTTTGACATTTTTGAAACCCCGCCCTCACCGGCGGGGTTTTTATGTTCACTGAACGGCGACGCCTGATCGCGCCTGCGTCTGCTACGCGCCGAAGCCGACGTCAGGGACGGCACCCGTGTCGTCCGTTCGCGCATTCCGCGAGTCACTCGGAACGGCGCAATTGCACCTGCAAGTGGGATCGGGTAGGCCAGCCAAGACGTTAAGTGAAAGGCTGCCGCGATGTCCCTCAACAGCTTTGGTCATCTGTTCCGGGTCACCACCTGGGGCGAAAGTCACGGCCCCGCGCTTGGCGCGACCGTCGATGGTTGCCCCCCCGGCGTGGCGATTGACGAGGCCATGATTCAGACTTGGCTGGATCAGCGCAAACCCGGTCAGAACAAATACACCACGCAGCGCCAGGAGGCCGACCAGGTCGAGATCCTCTCGGGCGTGTTCGAAGGGCGCACCACCGGCACCCCGGTGCAACTGATGATCCGCAACACCGACCAGCGCTCCAAGGACTATTCCGAGATCGCCGAGAAGTTTCGCCCCGGTCACGCCGACATCACCTATTGGCAGAAGTACGGGATCCGGGATTATCGCGGCGGCGGGCGTTCCTCTGCCCGCGAAACGGCCGCCCGTGTCGCTGCCGGAGGGCTGGCCCGCGCCGCTCTGCGCCATCTCGCGCCCGAGGTGTCGATCACCGGCTACATGGTTCAGATGGGCCCGCACAAGATCGACCGCGAACGGTTCGACGCGGATGAGATCGCCCGGAACCCGTTCTGGGTACCCGATGCGGTGGCTGCAGGTGACTGGGCGACCTACCTCGACGGCTTGCGCAAATCGGGCAACTCGGTCGGTGCCATCATCGAAGTGGTCGCGCAGGGCGTACCTGCGGGTCTCGGCGCGCCGGTCTATGGCAAGCTCGACACAGACCTTGCCGCTGCGATGATGTCGATCAACGCCGTCAAGGGCGTTGAGATCGGCGAAGGTATGGGGGCCGCCGAATTGACAGGCGAGGCGAACGCCGACGAAATCTTCATGGGGAATGACGGCCAGCCGGTCTATTCCTCGAACCACGCGGGCGGTATTCTGGGCGGGATTTCGACCGGCCAGGAGGTCGTCGTGCGCTTCGCGGTCAAGCCAACGTCCTCCATCCTCAAACCCCGCCAGACCATCACCAAGTCCGGCGAAGCCACCGAGATCATCACCAAGGGACGCCACGATCCCTGCGTCGGGATCCGCGCGGTCCCTGTGGGCGAAGCGATGATGGCCTGCGTGATCCTAGATCACCTGCTGTTGCATCGCGGCCAGATTGCGGACGCTGGGGGGCGGATCGGCTAAGGCCGTGTTCGACATCCTTTCCATTACGTTACCGATCTTTTCGATCATACTCGTCGGCTACGTCGTCGTCCGTTTCGGCCCGCTGACGTCGGGCCACATGCGCGCGCTTGGCGAGTTCACCATGCTGGTGTCCCTGCCCTGCGCCTTGTTTCACGCCGTGGCGACGCGCAGTTTTGGCGAGGTGGTGAACCCCTCTTACCTGATCACGCTGGCCCTGGCCGGGCTGGCCTCCCAGGCGACGATATGGACTGTTGTGCGGTTCCAGAATGTCGGGCCAATGCGCCGCGCCCTGGGGGTTCTGTCCGCGGCCACACCGAACACCGCATTTCTCGGCTATCCGATATTTTTGCTGGTCATTCCAGAGCATGCCGGCCCGGTCGTCGCGATGAACCTGCTGATCGAAAACCTGTTGTTGACGCCGATTGGCCTTTTGCTGATCGGACGCGCCGACAGCCAGGGCCAGGCGATTTCACAGGGGCGGTTGTTTTTGCGAACGATTTTGTCGGTCCTGCGTCGACCCTTGATCATAGGCCTGCTGCTGGGGTTCGCGGTTCTGGTGCTGGGCGTGTCACCGCCAGAAGAATTGACACGGTTCACCGCATTATTGGGACAGGCTGCGGCGCCAGTGGCCCTTGTGGTGATCGGAGGATCCCTCGTCGGATTGAACCTCAGGGGCGATTTGTCCCTCGCCGCCCAGATCGCAGCTGTTAAGATGATCGTGCATCCGGCGATGGTAGCCTTGGTGCTGTCGGGCCTCGCGATCATCGGATTGCCGCATCTTGATCGCGAACTCGTGGTTGGCGCGCTATTGACCGCCAGCCTGCCAATGTTCGCGTCCTTTATCCTTTTCGGGCAGGAGGCAGGACACGAAGGCCTGGCCTCTCTGGCGGTGATGATCTCGACCTGCCTGTCATTCGCGACGATCAATCTGGCGCTGCTGATCCTGCTGTAGATTGACCGAATCTTTACCTGAGCGTGGCAGTTTGGCGCTGTCAGCCATGGGAGGAACTGCGGATGCATGATGCAAGTGACCTGAGGGAGGTGCGCTCTACCGGGCGAGTCGTCTTTCTTACGGTCGTGATCGGCGCGGTTGCTCTCATCGGGGAATGGGGGCTGAAGCTCTTTCCACTCTCCTTGATGTACAGCCTCGCGCCGCCGCCTTCAGAGCTTGCCCTCCCGGCCCCGGTGGCGGTCTCCCGATTGCCACGAATGGTCAGGCCGCCGCCCCGGACCGCCGGTACGGGCGATAGGGAGGGCGGCGAAGAGCAAACCTGAACAGGTCTCAGAGAGGCGCCTGCCACCCAACAGGCGCAGCTCGCAATGAAGACCCTTGGCAAGACGCGGGACCGTCAGACCTTTGCCGGTATCGGTGCCGTGGGTTCTTGCTTGGACAGTTGAACGGCCAGAATGCCAAAGGCAATGATGGCCGCCCCAACGAGGTCCAGCAGGCTCACTGCCTCACCCAGCACAATGGCCGCGATAATGACACCGAAGAACGGGTTGAGGAAATGAAACGTCGCCGCCCGGATCGCACCGATCTGATTGACGAGGACGAACCACGTCAGGGTTGCGAGAAAACCGGGCACGATCGTGGCATAGGTAAAGGCCAGCACCAACTCGGTCGTCCAATTGACCTCCCAGCTCTCAAAGGCCAGCGCCACGACAGACAGGACCGCGCTTCCGACCAGCATCTGCAGCCCGACGATCATCAACAGGTTGCCGCCCCCACTTGCGCCGCGAACGGCCAGGGTAGCAACCGTCAGCGCCAGCGTCCCGACGATACAGGCAAGGATTCCGACGTAGTCCGCGCCGCCGGTCAATCGGCTGCCCATGATCAGCACGACGCCCCCGATCCCCATAAGCAGGCCGAGGATTGCCAGCGGTCGCAACCTGTCGCCCAGGAAAACCCAGCCAGCCAGACCGACGAAAAGCGGCATGGCAGCGGCAATGATCGCAGCCAGTGAGGCCTCGATCGTCTGCATGGCGTAAAAGAAGAAGCCGAGGTAGAGGGCGTTCTGGCAAACGCCGAAAATGAAGGTTGATCGCCATTGGACCCGCGACAACTTCCACGTCTGGCCGAAGGCCCGGGCGATGAAGATGCCCAAGAGGCCCGAAAACAGAAAGCGGACTGCCAGCGCCGTTATCGGAGGCGCGTCCAGGACGATCATCCGCGCCGACGTAAAGGCCGAGGACCACATCAGCGCGAAAGCCAGTCCCAACCCGATTGCACGCAGATCCATTGTCGTCTCCTGTCAGCCCCGGCGAAAACCGGAAAGGGCCGCCACTCCGGGCGACCCTTTCGAAATTCAGGACCGGGGGCAACCCCGCAACGGTCCCGCATGGCACAAACTCAGGCGTTCACGCTGTCCTTGAGAGCTTTCGCAATCGTGACCTTGACCACCTTGTCGGCCTCTTTCTTGATTTGCTCATTGGTGGCGGGGTTGCGCACCATCCGCTCGGGACGCTCACGGCAATAAAATTTGCCCACGCCGGGGATCGCGACCGCGCCGCCACCGGCGACTTCGTTGGTGATCACATTGGCCAACGCGTCGAGCGCCGCACTGGCCGCTTTCTTGTCGGTATCCATTTCTTCGGCCAGAGCAGCCACCAGCTGGGTCTTTGTCATCGGTTTTGCCATTTCTGGTCTCCTTGAGTGTGCCCGATCAGTTGGGCTTGATGTTGCGAATTTAACCGGATGTAGTGGGGCGGCACAAGAAATTGTAAGGACGTTTACCCCAATAAATGCAGGTTTTTCGCGAATTCCGGATCAAAGGAACGCCGTTTCGTCGAAAGAGCGCAGTTTCCGGCTGTGAATCCGCGCCAGGGGCATCTCGCGCAGCATTTCCATGGCGCGAATCCCTATCATCAGATGGCGCGACACCTGGGTCTTGTAAAAGTCGCTGGCCATGCCGGGCAATTTCAGTTCCCCATGCAGAGGCTTGTCCGACACGCAGAGTAAGGTGCCGTAGGGTACGCGAAACCGGAATCCGTTTGCCGCGATCGTCGCGCTTTCCATGTCCAGCGCGACCGCGCGGGATTGCGACAAGCGTTGCACGGGGCCCGATGTTTCGCGCAATTCCCAGTTCCGGTTATCGAGGCTCGCGACGGTCCCGGTGCGCATGATCCGCTTCAGATCGTAGCCCTCCAGCTGGGTCTCGGCCTCTACCGCGTCTTCCAGCGCAATCTGGATTTCGGCGAGCGCGGGAATAGGCACCCAGGCGGGCAGGTCGTCATCCAGCACCTTGTCCTCGCGCAGATAGGCATGGGCGAGGACGAAATCCCCGAGGGACTGCGAACTGCGCAGACCCGCGCAATGGCCGACCATGATCCAGGCGTGCGGACGCAGGACCGCGATATGGTCCGTCGCGGTCTTGGCGTTGGAGGGGCCGACACCGATGTTGACCAGCGTGATCCCCGCACCGCCCGCGCGTTTCAAATGATAGGTCGGCATCTGCGGCATCCGCGGCGAGGCGGGCAGATCGCCCAGTGGATCGGTGATCTCGGCATTGCCGGTGGAGACGAAAGACGTGTAGCCGCTGGACTTGTCAGCCAGCATCCGGCGCGCATAGCTTTCAAATTCGCTGACGTAGAACTGATAGTTGGTAAAGAGGACATGGTTCTGGAAATGCCGTGGGTCCGTCGCGGTGTAATGCGCCAGACGCGCCAGCGAATAGTCGATCCGTTGCGCGGTGAACGGGGCCAGTGGCGCGGCCTCGCCCGGTTGGGTGACATGGGTGCCGTTGACAATATGATCGTTGGTGGTGTTCAGATCCGGCACATCGAACACGTCACGCAGCGCAAAATCCGCCGCGCCCTCCTGCGGGATCGTGATGTCGTCATTTCCAGCCACGGCGAAATGAACCGGCATCGGCGTTGAGGACAGACCGACCGTGATCGGCGCGTCGTGGTTGCCAATCAACAGGTCCAACTGCTGTTCGAGATAATTCGCGAACATGTCGGGCCGCGTGATCGTCGTCGCATAGGTACCGGGTGCCGGCACGTACCCAAAGGAGAGGCGACTATCCACCTTTGAAAAGCTGATCGTGGTGATCCGTACTTCGGGATAATAGGCACGCACACGCCCCTCAGGGCGACCGTCGCGCATGGCCCTGTTGAACTCGGTCTGCAAAAAAATCGTCGCTTGGTCATAGAGCGCAATCAATCGCGCCACGGCGGCACGTGCATCCCGAAAGTCTTCGGGCGCCGGGGCGTCGGGGGTCAGGATCGTCATGGGCTACTCCGCTCGTTTTCCCAACTGTGCGGCAGATCGCGCAGAACGCAAGGGGTCCCGCGCCGTCAAACGCCGTTAAATAAGGCCCTCGCTGGCGAAAAGCGTCTTCAGATCGGCCTCAGGCCGCGCGCCAAAGTGCGAAATCACTTCGGCCGCCGCGACGCACCCCATGCGACCAGAGCGCGAAAGGTCCGCGCCGGTCGCCAGACCGTAAAGGAACCCCGAAGCAAAGAGGTCCCCCGCCCCGGTCGCATCGACCGGCGTGACTTCGCGCACCGAAACATTGGCCCGCTCGTGGCCCTTCATGATCACCACGTCCTTGCCGGAGCGCGTGCAGACGATCAGCCCGCTGTCGCCAGCAGCGAGGTCCAGCGCCTCGGTCAGGTCTTCGGTCTGATAGAGAGACTTCCACTCGTGTTCATTGCCGATGACGTAGTCCAGCTCCTTCACCAGCTTGCGGAAATCGTCGCGATGGCGATCAACGCAGAACGGGTCTGACAGGGCAATTCCGGCCATGCCCCCGGCGGACCGCGTCAGACGGGCGGCGGTCTCGAAGGCCTGCTTTCCCTTGTCCTTGTCATAGAGGTAGCCCTCAAGAAACAGGATTCGCGCCTGATTGCAGACATCTTCGGGGACGTCGTCCGGCCCGACTTCGGAAGAAATGCCGAGGTAGGTGTTCATCGACCTCTCACCGTCCGGGCTGACAAAGATCATGGAGCGCGAGGACGGCAGATCGCCCCCTGCCACGGGGTCGTTCGGACAGTCCGTCCCCGCAGCGCGGGTTTCCTCGACATAGGCGCGACCGATCTCGTCGTCGCAGACCTTGCCGATAAACGCCGCCTTCAGCCCCAGGTTGCCGACGCCCGCCACAGTATTCGCCACGGACCCGCCGGGAATACGGCGATGCTCGCCCATGGCCGCGAACAACATGTCCGAGCGGTCCTTTTCAATCAGTTGCATGATGCCTTTTTGAATGGCCATCTCGGTGAGGAAATCATCCTCGACCGGGGCGATCATATCCATCACGGCGTTGCCGATACCGATTACGTCATATTTCACAGGGTCTTGTCCTCATATTCGCATAGGTCGCGGATCAGGCAGGCCGCGCATTTGGGTTTACGGGCGACGCAAGTGTAGCGCCCGTGAAGGATCAGCCAGTGGTGGGCGTGATGCTGGTATTCGGCGGGAATGTTGTCCTCGATAGCGCGTTCGACCGCGTCGACATCCTTGCCCGGCGCGATGCCCGTACGATTGCCAACGCGAAAGATATGGGTATCGACCGCCTGCGCCGGATGGTGCCACCACATGTTCAGCACCACGTTCGCCGTCTTGCGCCCGACCCCCGGCAGAGATTGCAGCGCAGCGCGGGAGGACGGGACTTCGCCATCATAAAGGTCGACGAGAATGCGCGACATCTTGATGACGTTCTTCGCCTTTTGGCGGAACAGCCCGATCGTCTTGATGTGCTCGGTCAGCCCTTCTTCTCCGAGGGCCAGCATCTGTTCCGGCGTGTCCGCGATTTTGAACAGCGCGCGCGTGGCCTTGTTGACCCCGGCATCGGTGGCCTGTGCAGAGAGAGCGACCGCAACGACCAGCGTATAGACGTTGACGTGCTCCAGCTCTCCTTTGGGTTCAGGTTCGGCGCCGTGAAAGCGGGCGAATATCTCTTTGAGGACTGGATAGGGCAGTTGCTTGGCCATGGCGGCGGTTATTGCCTGTAAACCGAGGTCGGGCAAGCGGATCGGCCCGTTTTCGCATGATCCGGGTCGCGGGACGTCGCCGTGGCGCGTAGAATGGATGGAAAGAGGACCCCTCGCCATGCTTCAGACCGAGACCGAACAGGGCTATCACTACCACGTCATACGTCGCGCCATCGAGATGATCGACGCGGCCGATGGTCCGCTGTCCCTGGACGAGCTTGCCGCGCAGATGGGGATGAGCGCGGCGCATTTCCAGCGGATTTTCTCGGCCTGGGTCGGCGTCAGTCCGAAACGGTTTCAACAATACCTCGCGCTCGGCCACGCCAAGGCCCTGCTGACAGAACGGTTCTCGACCCTGGAGGCCGCCGCGGGCGCAGGCCTGTCGGGCAGCGGTCGGTTGCATGATCTCTTCCTGAGATGGGAGGCAATGAGCCCCGGCGAATTTGCCAAAGGCGGCAAGGGGCTGCGTCTGCGTTACGGCTGGCTGCCCTCGCCATTTGGCGAAGCCCTCGTGATGGGCACGGATCGCGGCCTTTGCGGTATCGGCTTTGTGGAAGAGATGGGGCGCGGCCCGGTCTGGGACGACCTCACCGGTCGCTGGCCCGAAGCGACCCTAGTCGAGGATGCGGGAGGTCTACGCCCATGGGCGGAGGCCGCGTTCGGCCAGCGGGGCGAGTCGCGTCTGCATATCCTCGGCGCCCCGTTCCAGATCAAGGTCTGGGAGGCCTTGCTGCGAATTCCGTCGGGCCATGTCACAACCTACGGCGAAATTGCCAAATCAATCGGCGCGCCCAAGGCGGTTCGCGCCGTGGGCACCGCCGTAGGACGCAATCCTGTCGGATGGCTGATCCCCTGTCACCGCGCGATCCGCGCGACCGGCGGGCTGGGTGGATACCACTGGGGCCTGCCGGTAAAACGCGCGATGCTGGCCTGGGAAGCGGCGCGCGCCGACCCCGAAATGGCCCCTCGCGCGGAAATCGCAAAATAGGCGACACTTTGCCGGGAACTTTTCTGCGCCCTTATGTGTTTGACTATGTCGCGGAGCTGCGTGCTTCTGCGCATTCATATGTATGATCTTTCGAGGCCCTTGATGACCCAATCCCAAATCGCCCCTACTCGCACCGCCACGTTCCGGCGCCCCATGCTGGCCTTTTCGGCCACTGCCCTGCTGCTGGCCACGGCCTGCGCCGAAGTGAACGATGGTCGCCAGAATACCCGCGAAGGGCTTGCCGGCGGTGCCGCGCTGGGCGCGGTGGCCGGTGCCATCATCGGCAAGGATTCCAAGGAAGGCGCGATTGTCGGTGCCGCGGTCGGCGCGCTCGCAGGGGCTGCCTATGGCGAATACCTCGACAAGCAGGAAGCCGCGCTGCGCAACCAGTTGGGCAGCAACGTCCAGATCATTAACACCGGTGATCGGCTGATCGTCATCATGCCACAGGACATCCTGTTCGCGACCGACAGCGCGACATTGCGCCCGGACCTCACGTCCGATCTTGTGGCGGTTGCGCGCAGCCTAAACCAGTTCCCGCGCTCGACCGTTCAGGTCGTCGGCCATACGGACAACACCGGTGCCGCTGCGTATAACCAGCAGCTTTCGGCACGCCGGGCCAATTCGGTTGCAGGCATCCTGATAAACAACGGCGTCTCTTCGGGTCGTGTTCAGGCCTTTGGTCGCGGCGAAGATCAGCCGCGCGCATCCAACCTCACCGCAGATGGCCGCCAGCAGAACCGTCGGGTCGAGATTGTGATCCTGCCAACACGCTGATCTCTTTCAGCGAAGACATCAAATGCGCCCCGCCTGGTTCTGCCAGGCGGGGCGTTTTCGTCTGGACAACCTAATCAGATCGCAAAGCCAAACGTTTACAGCTAAGGTAGCGCTGGATCGACCACGCAACCCCACTGCTCTTTGTCCCGGCCTATCGACCCGGAATATCGCTGCGGATAGTATGGGCGCCATGCCAGCCGTCGATAGTCTCCATCGCCTCTTCTGCGGTCTCGACAAACCGGAAGAGGTCCAGATCCTCGGGCGCGATGGTGCCGGCCTCGGCCAGTGCCTCCCAGTTGATGATCTTCTCCCAGAACTCGCGCCCGAAGAGAAGGAAAGGCACCCTCTCCATCCGGCCGGTCTGGATCAGGGTCAGGGCCTCGAATGTCTCGTCCAGCGTACCGAAGCCGCCGGGAAAGACGCAGACCGCCCGCGCGCGCATCAGGAAGTGCATCTTGCGGATCGCGAAATAGTGGAAGTTAAAGCAAAGGTCCGGCGTCACCCATTCGTTCGGCGCCTGTTCGTGCGGCAGGACGATGTTCAACCCGATGGACTGACCGCCTGCGTCGTCGGCGCCTCGATTGCCCGCCTCCATCACCCCGGGGCCGCCGCCAGTGACGATCACCCACTCTCGTCCGTAGGATTTAAGCGATCGTCCGGTGATCTCGCGGGCAAAGCTGCGCGCTTCATCGTAGTATTTGGTCAACTCCGCGAGCGTCTTGGTCCTTGCGGTCGATTTCTTGGCCGGTTCGGGGATTCGTGCGCCACCGAATAGGACCACCGTGGATTCAATTCCGCGTTCGTCCATGACCATCTGGGGTTTGAGCAGTTCGAGTTGCAACCGAACCGGGCGCAATTCCTCGCGACACAGAAAATCGTCGTCGGCAAAGGCCAGCCGGTAGGCCGGGGCACGGGTCTGGGGGGTGTCGGGCACCTCATCCGCGGTGCGAATATCGGAATGGGCGTCGCGAAACGGCGACTGGCGGTCTTCGGTCATGACTGTCCTTGCTGCCTTGGAGTGAAGTGCAATCTAGCTCTGCGGCTCGGGATAGACCAGCCGCGCGCCGAACCGATTGCGCCGGGTCACGGATTGGTGTCTAACCGCCCCCGATCTCGCCCCGACGCGCCCCGGAAAGGAAACCACATGTCCAACGCCCAGCTTGAAACCGCCATCGACGCCGCCTGGGAGGCGCGCGATCAGATCACCTCCGCGACCACCGGCGAAACCCGCGACGCGATCGAGGACACGCTGAACGCGCTGGACAGTGGCGCGCTGCGGGTGGCAGAGCCCGGCGCGGATGGCAATTGGCAGGTGAACCAATGGGCCAAGAAGGCTGTCCTACTGGGCTTTCGCATCAAGGATATGGAGCAGCAATCCGGCGGTCCGCAGGGCGGCGGCTGGTGGGACAAGGTCGACAGCAAGTTCGCCGGTTGGGGCGATAACCAGTGGAAGGCCGCCGGATTCCGCGCCGTGCCGAACTGCATTGTGCGCAAATCGGCCTTCATCGCAAAGAACGTCGTGTTGATGCCCTCCTTCGTGAACCTCGGCGCCTATGTCGATGAGGGCACCATGGTCGACACCTGGGCAACCGTGGGGTCCTGCGCGCAGATCGGCAAGGGCGTGCACCTCTCGGGCGGTGTCGGCATCGGCGGCGTGCTGGAGCCGATGCAGGCCAATCCGACGATCATCGAGGATAACTGCTTTATCGGCGCGCGCTCCGAAGTGGTCGAGGGCGTGATCGTGCGCGAAGGCTCCGTCCTCGGGATGGGCGTCTTCATCGGTCAGTCGACCAAGATCGTGAACCGCGAAACCGGTGAGGTCTTTTACGGTGAGGTCCCGCCCTATTCGGTGGTGGTCTCCGGCTCTCTGCCGTCCACGAATGGCGTGAATCTCTACTGCGCGGTGATCGTGAAAACGGTGGACGCCAGAACCCGCTCCAAGACCGGGATCAACGAGTTGCTGCGCGACTGAGCTATTGCGTCCCTTGCCAAAGCGGGGGACGCAAAAGTTGCCCTATAGCAACAAATCCGCCCAGACCCTCATCTTTCCAAGGTTTTTTCCCGGTCTTACGACCCGGGAGGGAACCGCACCCCTGCTCCGTGGGTTGGTTGACCAAATCAACATTTAACGGACGGAGAGACCCATGGAAGGACTAGGATGGATCGCAGCGATCATCGTCGGCGCGCTGGCTGGCTGGATCGCGGAAAAGATTATGAAATCCGATCACGGACTGCTGACCAACATTATCCTCGGGATTCTCGGGGCTGTCATACTGAACTTTATCCTGATGGCCGTCATCGGATCGACCCTCGGCGGGTGGATCGGTCAGTTGATCATCGGCATCATCGGCGCCTGCCTGTTGATCGCCGCCTATCGGATGATCCGCCGGGCCTAAAGTCTTAGGTCAGGGGTGGCGGGCAGGCTCACGTCGCGCCCGCCCCACCCAAGCACATGATTTCAAATTTGAAACCGGTCAGGCCCAGCCTGGCCGGTTTTACGCTTTTTCTGGCTTGTCGCCGACCGGCCCACCAGCCTTTTTCCACGCGCTGAAGCCGTCGTTGATGTGCCAGACGTTTTCCAACCCCATCTCCTGCGCCGCGCGCGCCGAAAGGGCAGAGCGCCAACCGGAGGCACAGTAAAACACGAACCTGTCGCCGCTTTGGAACTGCGGTTTCGCATAGGGGCTTTCGGGGTCGATCCAGAATTCCAGCATGCCGCGCGGGCAGTGAAAGGCGCCGGGGATCATTCCGTCCCGCTCCAATTCGCGGGGATCGCGCAGATCGACAAAGGTGACGCCTTCCTGGCTGTGCAGGGCCATCATGTCGGACGCCGCCGCATGGCTGACGATCTCATTGGCCTCGGCCACCATATCCTTGATACGTTTCATATCTGCCTCCTTATTGTGATTTCTCGCCAACTGCGGCGTTTGTCGGTGATGTGCAAGGGCTATGCTGTTGAGAGCAATCCTAACGCAGGTTTTCGCAGAAGGGAATTTGACCGACGCGACGTGGCACCCTTTACTCCGCCCCCTATTTCTGAGAGCGATGCGCGCCATATCACCACGCCGCCACTATCACACCATCATTGCAGAGACGAGGATCGTCACGTGTCGAGGGAAAACAAGGGGCCAAGCCGGCAAAAGGTCTTCACGCTGCTGGTCGAAGTCGGACGCTCTGCCGGGGATGGCCTGCCAAAGCAGAGCACCGGTGCCGCGCTGATGTGCTATGCCAGCGGCGTGGACGAGGCCGAAGCGGTGCGCGAAACGGTCGCGATCCTCAAACAGGCCGAAATGTCGCCTCTGGATGTCTCGGGCTACGGCACGCTGGAGGAACGGCTGGCCGAAGGTCACGACATCCCGGACGAAGAGCGCGCCCTGATGAGCCGCGCGCTGGATGAAAACGCCGTGATCGTTGCGCAGGTCACACCGTTTTATGACGAGGCCAAGCGGCAGAATTGATGCCGCCGTCCTGTCGCCAACGCTCTCGGTTTGCGCTTGGCCCCTGTTCGGTCTAGCCAGTTGCCAACGCTTGACCGGAGACCTTCATGACCATCGACCCCGTTGCCCTGACCGCCGATTTGATCCGCTGCCCCTCGGTGACGCCCGCCGAAGGCGGCGCGCTGCGGCTACTGGAGGATCTGCTCAGCTCTGCCGGGTTCGAATGTACACGGGTGGATCGCAACGGCACCCCGAACCTCTACGCCAGGTGGGGCCGACGCGGCGCGAACCGCTCCTTCGGGTTCAACGGCCATACCGATGTCGTCCCTGTCGGGGATGAGGCCGCCTGGTCCGTGCCGCCCTTTGATGCCGTTCAAAAGGACGGGATCCTCTGGGGGCGTGGCGCGGTGGACATGAAATCCGGGGTCGCCGCCTTTGCCGCCGCTGCCGTGGATTTCGTCACGCAGACGCCGCCCGACGGGGCGGTGATCCTCGCCATCACCGGAGACGAAGAGGGCGAGGCGACGGACGGCACGCGCGCGCTTCTCGACTGGATGCAGGCTGAGGGCGAGGCGATGACCGATTGCCTCGTCGGGGAACCGACCTGCCCCGAAACGATGGGCGAGATGATGAAGATCGGGCGGCGCGGCTCGATGACCGCCTATTTCGAGGTGACGGGCCAGCAGGGCCACGCCGCCTATCCGCATCGCGCCAAGAACCCCGTGCCCGCGATTGCACGGCTGATGGATCGCCTCGCCAGTCACGAGCTGGACAAGGGGACCGCGCATTTCGATGCCACAACACTTTCGGTCGTGACGATCGACACCGGCAATCCGGCGAACAACGTAATCCCGGCGAGCAGCCGCGCCACGGTCAACATTCGGTTCTCCGATGTCCACTCCGGCGAAAGCCTGTCCGAATGGCTACGCAGCGAGGCCGAGGCGGTCGCCAAGGCGTTCGATCTGGCCATCGCGGTGCGGATCAAGATTTCGGGCGAAAGCTTTGTCACCCCGCCCGGCCCGCTATCGGACGTGGTCGCGCGTGCGGTCAAAGCCGAGACCGGCATCGACCCGGAGCTTTCGACCTCGGGCGGCACCTCCGACGCGCGTTTCGTCAAGGATCACTGCCCGGTGGTGGAATTCGGTTTGGTGGGCAAGACGATGCACGCGGTCGATGAGCACGTCGAGGTGGCGCAGATCCATCAGCTCAAGGCCGTTTATAGCCGCATCCTGAAAGACTATTTCGCCTGATGCGTCGCCGTCTGGTGGTGATGGTCAAGGCGCCGCGCCCCGGTCGGGTAAAAACCCGTTTGGGCCGTCAGATCGGCATGGTTCCGGCCGCCTGGTGGATGCGTCACCAGACGACCCGGCTGCTACGACGCCTGCGCGACCCGAGGTGGGACATCTGGCTGGCGGTTGCCCCCGACATAAGTCTGCGCGACGCGGCATGGCCCGCCGACCTGCCCCGTGTGCCGCAGGGGCCAGGGGATCTGGGCGATCGGATGGGGCGGCTGCTGCGTGACCTGCCATCGGGACCGGTCTGCATCATCGGGTCGGACATTCCGGGGATCACACGGCAGCATATCGCGCGCGCCTTCGGTGCGCTGGGCCCCGCCGAGGCGGTCTTTGGTCCCGCGCCGGACGGCGGGTTCTGGCTGGTTGGGATGAAGCGCCTCGGCCCGCCTCCCGCGACCTTGTTTCGCGATGTGCGATGGTCCAGCGAACATGCCCTGAGTGACACGCTTGCTACCCTGCCGGGGCTGCGCGTCGCGATGGTCGATGAGCTGAACGATGTGGACGAAGCGTCGGACCTGTGACGAGGGTGACGCCCCGCCCCGGCGCAACCGCACACGGCTTTTCGATGTGACGGCGCGCGCGCCGCATGATACGCGACGGGCATGAGCAACATCCCCTCCAAGGAGGAGATCCTCAAATGGATCTCCGAAAACCCCACCCTCGGCGCGAAGCGTGACATCGCCAAGGCGTTCGGCATCAAGGGTGCGGCCCGCATCGACCTCAAGCGTGCCCTGCGCGAACTGGAGGACGAGGGCCATCTGGAAAAACGCAAGAAGACCTATCGCGATCCCGACCGTCTGCCGCCCGTCTCGGTTCTACAAGTCAACGGTCCCGGCAAGGACGGCGATCTGACCGCGCGCCCGCTGGAATGGCAGGGCGAGACGGCAGAGCCGGTGGTACATCTGGTGCCGCGCGCCTCGGACCCGGCGCTTGGCACAGGGGACCGAATCCTCGCCCGCGTCACGTTGATCGAGGGCGGGACGGATTACGAGGGTCGCCTGATCCGTCGCATCGGGCACAATCCCAAGCGGATCCTCGGCATCTATCGCGCCGGGGCGGAGGGCGGCCGCCTCGTGCCCATCGACAAGGGCGCCGATCTGGAATGGATGGTGCCGCCCGGTGCCGCGCAGGGCGCCAAGGACGGTGAGCTGGTCGAGGCCGAGCAGGCCGGGCCGAAGTCCCGCATGGGTCTGCCCAAGGCGCGCATCATCGACCGTCTGGGCGACCCCTCTGCGCCGAAGGCCGTGTCCTTGATCGCGATCCGTCAGCACGGCATCCCCGACGCCTTCCCCGATGAGGTGATCGAGGAGGCCGACCGCGCCAAGCCCGCCGGGCTGAAAGGCCGCGAGGACCTGCGTGACCTGCCCTTCGTGACGATCGACCCTTCGGACGCGCGCGATCACGACGACGCCTGTTACGCGCATTCCGATGAGGACCCCAAGAACCCCGGCGGTCATGTCCTTTGGGTCGCGATTGCCGATGTCGCCCATTACGTGCGTCCCGGCAGTGAACTGGACCGCGAAGCGCGCAAGCGAGGGAATTCGACCTACTTCCCGGATCGCGTCGTGCCGATGCTGCCCGACCGCCTCTCGGGCGATCTGTGTTCGCTACATGAGGGCGTGGCGCGCCCCTCTATCGCCCTGCGGATGCGCCTTGATTCCGAAGGCACTAAGATCGGGCACAGCTTTCATCGCGCGATGATCCGATCCGTCGCCTCGCTGCATTACGAAGAGGCGCAGCAGGCCATGGATGGCACACCGTCAGAGCGCGCCGCGCCCCTGCTGGACGACGTCATCAAACCGCTCTTCGCCGCCTACGAGGCGCTGAAACACGCGCGCTCGGTCCGCCAGCCGCTGGACCTCGACCTGCCGGAGCGCAAGATCGAACTCTCGGACGCCGGCGAAGTGGCGTCGGTCAAGTTCCGCGACCGGCTGGACGCGCACAAGCTGGTCGAGGAATTCATGGTCCTCGCCAATGTCGCCGCCGCCGAGACGCTGGTGGCCAGGAAATCCCCACTGCTGTTCCGCGTGCACGAGGAACCGCCCGTCGAGAAGCTGGAGAGCCTGCGCGACACCGCGCAATCCGCCGGGTTCACGCTGGCCAAGGGGCAGGTCATCCTGACGCGGCACCTCAACGCGCTGCTCAACGCCGCCGCGGGCAGCGATCATGCGGAACTGATCAACATGTCGACCCTGCGGTCGATGACGCAGGCCTATTACACGCCGAAGAACTTCGGCCATTTCGGTCTGGCGCTGAAGAATTACGCGCATTTCACCTCACCCATCCGGCGCTATTCGGACCTGATCGTGCACCGCTCTCTCGTCGCGGCGCATGGCTGGGGCGACGACGGGCTGACTGGCGATCAGATCGACGAATTGGACGCCGTCGCGGGCCATATCTCGGAGACCGAGCGACGCTCGATGACCGCAGAGCGCGACACCACGGACCGCTACCTCGCCGCCTATCTGTCCGAACGGGTGGGCGGTGAGTTTTCCGGGCGCATCAGCGGCGTCGCACGCTTCGGCGCGTTTGTGCGGCTGGACGAGACCGGGGCGGATGGGCTGATCCCGATCCGCTCGCTCGGCGCGGAATATTTTCATTTCGACAAGGAGGGCGCGACCTTGATGGGGTCCGACTCCGGGCGCATCATCCAGCCGGGTCTGCGGGTCACGGTCAAGCTCTCCGAAGCGGTGCCGGTAACGGGCGGCTTGCTGCTGGAACTGCTGTCGATCGACGGTGAGGCGGTCGAGCCTGTCGCCCCGAACGGGCGGCGGCGCCACGGTGGCGGCGGGCGTGGCCGGCCCGGTGGCGGACCCAAGCGCAAGCTGGTGAAGGCCAAACGCAAGAGCGACAAGGTCAAGCGCAAGGTCAAACGGCAGGGACGTTAAAGCGGATCGCTCAGCCTGATGTCACTTTTCGTAAGGTCGTACTAAGACGGGTGCATCAGGGCTAGAGGCCTCCGCATCATAGGCGTAGCCGCCAAGGTCGAAATCCTTGATCCCCTCGGGGTCGGTGATCCGCCGCGTGACGATGAAACGCGCCATGCTGCCGCGCGCCTTCTTGGCAAAGAAGGACACCATCTTGGGCTTGCCGTCCTTGTCCTCCAGAAACGACGGGGTGATGACGCGCAGGCCTAGTGATTTGACCGCGACCGCGCCGAAATACTCCTGGCTCGCGCAATTGATCAGCGTGTCGGTGCCGACCTTTTCCGCCTGTTCCTTCAACGCCTTGGCGGGTGCATCGCCCCAATAGTCGTAAAGGTTCGCGCCCCGCCGCGTCTTGAGCCGCGTGCCCATTTCCAGACGATAGGGCTGTATCCCGTCAAGCGGGCGCAACACCCCGTAAAGGCCCGACAGGATCCGCAGGTGATCCTGCGCCCAGTCCCACTCATCGGGATCAAGGCTCGCGGCATCGAGTCCGGTGTAGGTATCCCCGGCAAAGGCCAGCGCGGCAGGGCGCAACACGTCATCGCCCGGCGCGTCGACGTAATCGCGGTATCGATCCCGATTCAACCGCGCCAGATCGTCCGAGAGGTCCATCAGCCCCTTGATCTCGCTCAGCGTGCGGCCCCGCATCGTGCGGGTCAGGCTGGCGGCTTCGGTCAGGAAATCGGGCGAGGTCATCGCGACATCGCGCGCGGACCAGTCGAGCCGTTTGGCAGGGGAAATCACGATCAACATGCGCTGTCCTTAGCCCGTCGCGGCGATCACGTCCAGAAAGGCCGCGCCGAAGCGTTCGGCCCGGCGATCCCCGAGAATGCGTTCCAGCGCGGCGGCATCGCGGGGCTTGTATTCGACCACCTTGGAGATCTGCGTGGTCGAACAGGACAGCGGCTTTTCCGTACCGTCCGCGCCGCGATGCAAATTACCCTGCGCCGCCATCAGCTGATCATAAAGCGCGCCCGTCTCCCGCCCCGCGAGCTTCATCCGCTTGGGGTGCATCTCTTCGCTCGTGCCAGTGATGACCGACAGGAAGGTCGCGCCATAGGTGTCGAGCTTCTTGGCGCCGACGCCGCTGATCCCGGCCATGGCGTCCAGCGTGTCGGGTCGGGTCTCCGCCATCTCGATGAGGGTGCGGTCGTTAAAGATGATATAGGCCGGCACGCCCTGCGTCTCGGCCAGCTCGCGCCGCTTGGCCTTGAGCGCGGAAAGCAGCGGCTCGTCCTCTTCGTTGATCAGCGTTTTCACGGCGGGGCGGCGCGCCTTGGCGGCGGTGATGGAATCGCGGCGCAGGCGGATCGTGTCCTCACCCCGCAGGATCGGGCGCGCGCCTGCGGTCATGGTCAGCGCGCCGTGCCGGTCGGGGTTGGGCCGGATCAGATCATGGCCCATCATCTGGCGAAAGATCGCCTGCCATTCCCCCCGCTTGAGGTCCCGCCCCACGCCAAACGTCGGCAGGTCCTCATGTCCGCGCGCCTTGACCTTTTCCGTCGGATTGCCGGTCAGGATGTCGATCAGATGCCCCGCGCCAAACCACTCATCCGTGCGCAGGATGGCCGACAGCGCCTTGCGCACGGCTTCGGTCCCGTCAAACACCTCGGCCGGGCGATCACAGAGGTCGCATTTACCGCAACTGATCCCCGTCTCACCGAAATAGCCCAGCAGGGTAGCACGGCGACACTCCAAGGCCTCGGCCAACCCCAGCAGCGCGTTGAGCCGCCCGTGATCGGCCATGCGACGTTCCGGCGGGGCCAGCCCCTCATCTATCTGCGAGCGGCGCAGGCGAATATCGTCCGGGCCGAACAGCGTCAGCGTCTCGGCGGGCGCGCCATCCCGCCCGGCGCGGCCGATCTCCTGATAATAGGCCTCGATCGACTTGGGCAGATCGGCATGGGCGACCCACCTGATATCCGGCTTGTCGACCCCCATGCCAAAGGCGACAGTGGCGACGACGATCAGCCCGTCCTCCTGTTGGAAGCGGGTCTCGGCGGTGCGACGCAGGTCGGCCTCCATCCCGCCGTGATAATGGATCGCGGCGTGCCCCGCCTCGGTCAGCGCCTTGGCGAGCGCTTCGGTCTTGGCGCGGGTGCCACAATAGACGATGCCGGACTGCCCCTTGCGCGCCGCGGCAAAGTCGAGGATCTGGCGTCGCGGCTGATCCTTGGCGGCAAAGGCGAGATGGATGTTGGGCCGGTCGAAGCCGTGCAGGAACTGCTCGGGCTGGCGATCCGCGAACAGCCGTTGGACAATCTCATCGCGGGTTTCGGCATCGGCGGTGGCGGTAAAGGCGGCGACGGGCACGTCCAGCGCGGCGCGCAACTCTCCGATCCGCAGGTAGTCGGGGCGAAAATCATGGCCCCACTGGCTGACGCAATGCGCCTCATCCACCGCGATCATCGACACGTTCATCCGGCGCAGCATATCCTGTGCCCCGGCAGAGGCCAGCCGTTCCGGCGCAAGATAAAGCAGCTTCAACGTGCCGCTGGTAATGGCAGCCCAGACCGCTTCGGTCTCTTCTTCGGTGTTGCCCGAGGTCAGCGCGCCGGCGTCGACCCCGGCGGCCCTGAGCGCGCGCACCTGATCCCGCATCAGCGCGATCAGTGGCGAGATCACCACCGTCACCCCGGCCCGCATCAGCGCAGGCAATTGAAAGCACAGGGATTTCCCGCCCCCCGTCGGCATGATCGCCAGCACGTCGCGTCCGGCGGCGACCGCCTCGACGATCTCCTCCTGACCGGGTCGAAAGGCATCAAAGCCGAATATATCGCGCAAAAGCGTGGCGGAATCGGCCATCTGACCCCCTATTTGTCCGGTCGACTGCTCTCAGTTGGCCCTGCGGCCAGTTAAGGTTCAGTAAACCAAAATCTGGGGGGCAGGTTCAAGGCACCACATCGTCTTGCGCGGCATAAATCCCCGACGCCGCCCTCCCGCTTCATCTCGTCAAAAATACTCACGGCGGACCGCTGCCGCAACGACGCGCTCAGTAAAAGGCGGCGGCGTTATTGGCGAGGATGACCCGCAGCGCGTAGATACCCACCAGCACAACCAGCGGCGCGAGGTCGAGCCCGCCCATGGAGGGCAGGATGCGCCGGATCGGGCCGTACATCGGTTCGAGGATGCGGTTCAGACCGTACCAGATTTGCGCCACGAACTGCTGGCGCACATTCAGAACCTGGAAAGAAATCAGCCAGCTCATGATCACATGAGCGATGACGAAGAACCAGACGATGTCGAGGATGAGCATCAGGATCTGGAAAAGCGACTGCATGTTGGGCTCCGGACTAGGGTTCGCTCTACCTAGGCATGGGCGCGCAAAAGGGCAAGTGCGACGACGTGGTCGCCGTGACGCAGGGTCTCGATTGACCTTTGCAGCCCCGCGCGAAATGTGGCGGAACAGGAGGTCACCCGATGTACCCTTTCATCCGGCTCGCCAAAGAATTGCTCAAGTTCCGCAAGGCCCCGAGGCTGGGCATGTGGGACGTCCATGTCTCGCATCACCGCATCTGGCCCTGGGATCTGGACATGCTGATGGAGCTGAACAACGGTCGGACACTGTCGATCTTTGACCTCGGGCGCATCCCCTTTGCGATGCGGGCCGGGCTGTTCAAGGCATTGCGGTCGCGCAAGTGGTCGCTGTCGGTGGCCGGCAGCGTGGTGCGGTATCGCAAGCGTCTGACCAACCTGCAGAGGATCGAGATGCAGTCGCGCCTCCTCGGGTGGGACGCGCGGTTCATCTACCTTGAGCAGTCCATGTGGACGGCGGATGGCGCTTGCGCCAATCACGGCATCTTCCGCACCGCGCTGGTCAGCAACCGGCGGATGGTGCCCACGGCGGACATCGTGGCCGAGATGGGCCTGACGGACTCCTCGCGCCACCTGCCTGACTGGGTGGCCGAGATGTTCGCCGCCGATGATCGCCGCCCCTGGCCGCCCGAGCGGGTCTGACGTCCTGCGCCATCGGCGATCCGCGACTCTGATCCCGAAGTTTCCAAGGAATTCCTTGCCCCACCCTGCCATTCCGGCTCATATCCCTGAAAGCAGGGGTGGGATGATCGATGCGCAAACGTATCTGGGGCTGGTTCTTTTTCGATTGGGCCAGTCAGCCGTACAACACGCTTCTCATCACCTTTATCTTTGCGCCCTATGTCAAGGAATTGATCGGTGACGGGGCGCGCGCGCAAACGGCCTGGGGGTTCGGCATCGGATTGGCGGGATTTCTGATCGCCATCCTCGCCCCGGTGCTCGGCGCGATCTCGGATGTTTCGGGGAACCGGATACGCTGGATCTGGGGGTTCTCGGGGCTCTACGTGATTGGTTCCGCCATGCTGTGGTTCGCCGCGCCGGGTGAATTCAACCTTTACCAGACGCTGTTCTTTTTCGGCATCGGCATGATCGGGATGGAGTTCGCGACGATCTTCACCAACTCCATGCTCCCCGACCTTGGCACCAAGGAGGAGATCGGCCGCATTTCGGGCAACGGCTGGGCCTTTGGCTACCTCGGCGGGCTGATCGCGCTGGTCCTCATGCTGGTGCTCTTTGCCGAGGACGCGGAGACGGGCAAGACCTTGATCGGCATCGACCCTGTTTTCGGCCTGAACGCAGCGGAACGGGAAGGGACACGTTTCGTCGGGCCGCTCACCGCGCTTTGGTACGCGGTCTTCATGATTCCGTTCTTTGTCTTTGTCCGCGATCCCAAACCGGTTGCGCGGCCCGACGGCGCGGTTGGCGAGGCACTCTCCGGTTTGCGCAGGACCTTACGCAACCTGCCCCGCACGCCGTCGCTGTTTGCCTATCTCACCTCGTCCATGTTCTACCGTGACGCGCTGAACGGGATGTATGTCTTTGGCGGCATCTATGCCTCGGGCGTTCTGGATTGGTCCGTCGTCTTCATCGGCGTCTTTGGGATCGTGGCGATCATTGCCGGGGCTATCTTTGCGGTGATCGGGGGGCGGATGGATGCGCGCTTTGGTCCCAAACCGGTCATTTCGGTCAGCATTCTCGTGCTGACCTTCGTGGCGGTCTCGATCGTCTTTGTCTCGCGTGACGCGGTCTACGGTCTGCCCGTGGCCGACGGGTCCATGTTGCCGGACATCACCTTCTTTGTCTTTGGCGCGCTGATCGGGGCGGCGGGGGGCGTCATTCAGTCCGCCAGCCGAACGATGATGGTGCGCCAGGCCAATCCAGAGCGTATGGCCGAAGCCTTTGGCCTCTACGCTCTGGCCGGCAAGGCGACCTCCTTTCTCGCGCCCACCCTGATCGGAATCGCGACCGCAATCAGCGGAAGCCAGCAAATCGGCGTATCCCCTTTGATCTTCCTCTTTCTCATCGGGCTGATCCTGCTACGTTACGTCAAACCCCAAGGAGACAGCCCCACATGGTCCGCACCGCCCCCGCCATTGCACTGACGCTACTGACGCTCCTGCTCAGCGCCTGTGGCGACGATGATCGCGCCGGCCCAGCGACGCGCGTGTCCTCGCAGCAGACGATACCGGCCGATATGCGCGGCAAGGAAGCGCGGCAGTTCTTTGGCGCCGCCAAGGTCGGCACCCAGAACAGGGCGAAACCTTTTGGCGGCTACGCGAAGGGATGTCAGGACGGTTCGGTGCAATTGCCTGAAACCGGGGAAACCTGGCAAGCGATGCGGCTGTCGCGTAACCGGAACTGGGGCCAGCCGGAGCTGATCGATTATCTCAAGGACCTAAGCCGGAAGGCCGCCCAACAACCCGGTTGGAAGGGCCTATACATCGGCGACATTTCACAGCCGCGCGGCGGGCCGATGACCTCGGGGCATGCCTCGCATCAGGTGGGACTGGACGCCGATATCTGGATGCTGCCGCCGAAACGGCTGAACCTGTCGCGCAGCGAACGCGAGAGCCTGTCCTCGATCTCCATGCGCCGGGCCAAGGGCGCCTACGTCAACAGCGACTGGACCCCGCAGCATCACGCGGTGCTGAAGGCTGCAGCCAGCGATCCCCGCGTGGCCCGTATCTTTTTGTTTCCCGGAGCCAAGGTGCAGATGTGCAAGGATGAGACCGGCGATCGGTCCTACCTGCGCAAGATTCGTCCCTGGTACGGGCATCACTATCATTTCCACGTCCGCCTGAACTGTCCAAGCGGGGCCAAGGGCTGCGTTGCGCAGAATCCGCCGCCCGCCGGTGATGGTTGCGCGGAGGCCGAACAATGGGTCCGCAACATCCTTAACCCACCAAAGCCCGACCCGGACGCCCCCAAACCGAAACCACGTCGTCAGTTGACGATGGCAGATCTGCCCGGTCAATGCGTCTCCGTTCTGCAGTCGCGATAGCTCTCGCCATCTCCATCGTCGGACTGGCCGCCAGCTTTGCTCAGGCGGACGGCGACGCGATGGTGATTGTGCCAGCCTCTGACCCGCGCGTCGGCGGGCTCTCGGGGCTTGAAGTCACGCCGGATGGGGCGTCTTTCACCGCGATCAGTGACCGGGGATATCTGCTGACCGGCCAGTTCGAGCGGACTAATGGTGTGCTGAATACGATCAGCATCACCGGCATCCGTGACCTGCCCGGCCCCGGTGGCGGACGGCCTGCGCCGGGCAAGGCGGGCCGTGACTCCGAAGGGTTGAGCATAACGTCGGACGGCCGGCTCTACATCTCATTCGAGGGCAATCATCGGCTGACACGCTATCGTCCCGATGGCGCTGTGATCGACGAAATCGCCCTGCCCCAGCCGGATGGCCTGGTCGACAACAACGGGTTCGAAGCGCTCGCCCTCGACCATCTGGACCGCCCGGTCGTCATCCAGGAAGGCGCGGCGCGCCCGCCCACGACCTCGGCCATCTACCGGCTGGAGGGCGGCGAGTGGCGCGAGATCGCCTACCTTCAGCGCAACAGCAGCTTCCTGCCCGTGGGCGCAGATTTTGGACCCGATGGCGCGCTTTACCTGTTGGAGCGCAAGGTGTCCTTCACCGGGTTTCATTCCCGCATCCGCCGGTTGGACCTCACGGCCGACGGCACTGCCGCTGGCACAATCGAGGGCGATATCGTCGGGCAACCCGCCACGACTTACGGCAATCTCGAAGGGCTGTCAGTTTGGACCGACGCCGAGGGTGCGTTGCGCGCGACCATGGTGGCGGACGACAATTTCCTGCCGTTCATGCCTGGCGGCATGGTCGAGATAGGTCTGGACAACGCGTCCAACGGCATGTAACCGCCAAAACCGCGCCATGCTGGCGCACAAGTCTCCGCCACCTTGTCTAAAAAACGGATTCAGATATGACCCGCATTCTTCCCGGCGTGATTGCCATGGCCGCCGTCGTGGTGGCCTCTAACATCCTCGTCCAGTTCCTGTTCGGCCAATGGCTGACGTGGGGGGCGTTCACCTATCCCATCGCCTTTCTCGTCACCGACGTGATGAACCGCGTCTACGGCGTCAGCGCAGCCCGGCGTGTCGTTCTGACCGGTTTCGCCGTCGGAGTGGCCTGTTCCCTGATCGGAACCCAGATCATGGGCGAGTTCGGCCCGCTCGTCACCCTGCGGATCGCGGTCGGGTCGGGCCTGGCGTTCCTGATGGCGCAACTGCTTGACGTCGCGATTTTCGACCGGCTCAGGTCCGGCGCGTGGTGGCGGGCGCCGCTGGCCTCGACACTGATCGGATCGTCGCTGGACACGCTGGTGTTCTTTACTGTCGCCTTCTCCTCCGCCCTTGTTTTTCTGGAGCCGGGCAATGATGTGAGCTGGGCTAACGAAGTGCTCCCGCTGCTGGGGCTCGGGCCTGCGGCCCCGCTCTGGGTCTCGCTCGCGCTGGCCGACTGGATGGTTAAATTGACCCTCGCACTGGTCGCTCTAGTACCGTTTCGCGTGGTCGTCAGAAAACTTTCACCAAACCTTGCGTGAATTGTTTTGACAGACACGAAATATGTGGCACGTTGGAGTCATCGGAAACAGATGAAAGGAGGTGCTCTAGTGTCTATTGGGAAATTGGAGAGAGGTGTCGGAACAGTTTGGGGAGAAACCACCTGAGGCAGCCCTCGGGGACGTTTTTGACCAGATTGGTGGCAGCCTAACCGGCCCCACCTCCTAGACTCGAGGGGGCTATCCGATCCGATCGGATAGCCCTTTTCCGTTGCCGGGTGCGAGGCGAGGTTCGCCTTTGTCATCGCCGGATTTGGATATACGTAATGCGCAGAGACCGACGGACAGGCCCATGCTGCACATCACCGATCAGATCATCATTCAGGACTGGGAATTAACCGAACAGTTCACTCGCGCTTCTGGCCCCGGCGGGCAGAACGTCAACAAGGTTTCCTCTGCTGTCGAGCTCCGGTTCGAGGCCGACCGCTCCCCCTCCTTGCCCGACCCGGTGAAGCGCCGCCTGCGGCGGTTAGCGGGGCGCCGCTGGACCAAGGAAGGCGCGGTGGTGATCCAGGTCTCCGAAGAGCGCAGCCAGGCGCGCAACCGTGAGATCGCCCGCGACCGCCTGACCGCCCTGATCAAGTCCGCGCTGACCGCACCGAAACGCCGCGTGCCGACGAAAGTGTCAAAGAACCAGAAGCGCAAGCGGGTCGAGGCGAAAAAGGCGCGCGCAGAGGTCAAGGAAGGACGCGGCTGGGAACGATAGGTCTGTCCGCGTGAGCGCAGTCGGTGCGCCACGGGGTCGAAATCAAAACGACACGTCGTCCCGCATCTCAGCTCTATCGCGGGTCTTTTTCGTGGCCGAGCCCTCGCAGTGACGAGGCGACGAGGGAGCAGTTCCCGGCCGACCCCGTTACAAGATCAGGACCGAGGCCTGCCGAGTGATCGTCCCATTCCACCGTTGACTCGACGCGCAGAAAACGACTAGGTCTTTAGAAAATGAGACATTTCATATGCGCAATTTGGCCGTGTTTTCAGATGGTTTCAGGGCAAAAATCTATGTCCAACTATGGTCAGGACTCATAACCAAACGATCGCGCTTGCAACGAGCAAGCGAACCCATGGCGTCGAGTATTCGTCAATGTCGTTAAACGAACAAGGCTTATTGAACGCGTTGAATGCTAAACGAGTGCATATCGCCACGATGCTAATGCTTTACACATCCGATGCATTTTGTCGCCCTAATAGAAATTACTCTATGCATGAAATCGCAGACCAGCAAAAGAGTTGGATCGAACTCTACAAAAATTATGGATACAACATCGAGACCTTTTTAGACCTCGATGAATTGACTGTCGCGGCGGCTAAAACAGAAGAAATCATTGAGTCCCCGTTCATGTCGCCCGCATTACATTCTGGTGGCCCCCTTCGGTTCAGTGTGTAATCAGAAGAAAGAATGCTCCCACATAATTGCGTGATCGACACGCGCGAAGGGCAAGCCGGCATTGACGCTCGCTACTCTTCGCCATTTCCCGATCATTTAATTGAAAAACTAGCTAGTCCGCTATAATACTTACTTCGAGGATAAAATCATGAGTCTAGAAAACGACGACCTTCAGATGAGCATCGGAAATGACTACCCGGAACTTCGGGAAGGCGTTCGCAAGCTTGCGTCCAATTTTCCTGACGAATACTGGCGAGATCTTGACAAGGCTGAGGCCTATCCCGACGCTTTTGTCAAAGAGATGGGCGACAGTGGATATCTTTCATCCCTCATTCCGGAAGAATATGGTGGTCTTGGACTGCCATTCAGAGCGGCGCAGCTAACGCTCGAAACTGTTCACGAAGAGGGATGCAATGCGGGTGCCTGTATCGCTCAGATGTACACAATGGGGACGGTCCTAAAACACGGAAACGAAGATCAGAAACAACGTTACCTTCCAAAGATTGCGACCGGCGAATTGCGGTTGCAGGCGTTTGGTGTGACCGAACCGGGAGCCGGGTCCGAAACGCTCAAACTTAAAACGCGTGCGACCCGGCAAGGCGACAAGTATCTGATTAATGGTCAAAAGATCTGGACGTCACGTGTAGCTCATTCGGATTTGATGCTTTTGTTGGCTCGAACGACTCCGCTTGACGAGATAAAACACCGCAAGCACGGACTTTCGGTATTTCTGCTCGATATCAGGCGCGGCTTGCGCGACGGCACGATAGTGATCAAACCAATCGATATTATGACAAACCATTTAACCTACGAGGTCTTCTTCAACGACGCGGTGGTCCCGGTTGAAGACCTCATTGGCGAAGAGGGTGAGGGTTTCTCCTATATCCTCTCAAGTATGAATGCCGAACGGACGCTCGCCGGCGGGTTGATTATCGGCTCCGGTAAATGGCTGATGAAAAAGGCGGTCGAATACGCCAAGGAAAGAGTTGTATTCGGTGTCCCTATCGCAAAAAATCAGGGGATCCAGTTTCCGATCGCGAATGCCTATGCCGAACTTGATGCGGCTGACCTCATGTGTCGGCGCGCTGCTGCAATGCTCGATGCGGGCATCCCCTGTGGGTATGAGGTGAATGCCAGCAAACATTTGGCGGCCGAGTTCGCCTGGAACGCGGCCGACGTTTGTATGCAGACTTACGGCGGCTTTGGGGTAGCGCGCGAATTTGACGTTGAGCGTGTCTGGCGTGAAGTGCGCCACTTCAGGACTGCGCCAATTTCGACCAATTTAATCCTTGCCTACATTGGGCAGCACAAGCTGGGCATGCCAAAATCCTACTAAGTCCATGTCAAACTCAGGAGATAAAATTTTGACGCAAGAATACGAAACCATAATCGTCGAGAAACGCGACGATGGCCTGATGATCGTGACTTTCAATAGGCCAGAAGTTTACAATGCGATGAATACCGCAATGATGCGCGAATTGGGCGACGTTTTCGCCCCGATGGTTCAGCGTCCAGGCGATGTTCGATGCGTTATTCTGACAGGTGCGGGCGAAAAAGCGTTTTGTTCCGGGGGGGACTTAAAACAGCGCAATTCCATGAACGACGACCAATGGTTTGACCAGCACTTGGATGCGCAACGGGCTATATTCTCGATGGCGGATTGCCCGGTCCCAATCATTTGCGCGGTTAACGGCGTCGCCTTCGCGGGCGGGTTGGAAATGACGCTAAGCTGCGACTTCACCTATTGCGCGCCGCATGCCCGGTTTGCAATTACTGAGGTCAGTCGGGGAATTATGCCGGGTGGCGGCGGCGTTTCGGTCCTACCAAATGTGATCGGCGAGCGGCGCGCGAAAGAGATGGTCTTAGCGGCGCGCCCGATTGATGCAGAGAAAGCTCTTGAATGGGGATTGGTTAATAAAATCTGCGCCGAAGGGAAGCTCATGGAAGAGGTAATGGAGGTTGCCGAAGCGATCTGTGCCAATGCGCCACTTTCTGTGAAGCAGGCCAAAAAGGCAATGACGATAGCCCGTGATGTCGATCGAAAGACATCTCATCGATTTGCACTGGAAGCTTATCATCGGTTGATTTTGTCCGAAGACAGAGTTGAGGGGATGCTTGCCTTTAACGAAAAGCGCACGCCGGTCTTTAAGGGTCGGTAACGCATCAAGTGGGGTCGTTTTAGCTATTCGGACAGGTTTGCAGTTTTTCTACTTGGCTGGACCATATGTCCGTCGTCATATGAAATGGAAATCAAAACGGCTTGAGTTCCGGAGTCTCTGGTTCGTTTGCGTGATTGATTATGTCGCCAATTTCTAATGTTGCAAGCGGGGTTGGCGGATTGTTATCTTCTTGATCTTCTCCCTTTCTCGTAGGATGGCTTTATCGGGCCGGATTAGGCTGCAGCAGGGTGACGTTGTTCAAGCTCTCATGGTGACGCCGGTTGTTGTAATAATCGACAAAGGCCCCAACCTGGCGTTCGAGATCGCCGGGCAGATAGTAGGTCTCCAGCTGACCTGCCACGGGATTTTCCCTCCACCGTCGATGAGAGTCCGGCCCAACCTGAGGACGGACAATGAAGCGAACGAGATTCCCGGACGAGCAGATCATCGGCATCTTGCTGTACGAGACCATGTTCCGCGACCTCGCCCACGCACGTGTCGCGATCGCCGCCTGGGCTGCCGATTACAATACCGAGCGACCGCACTCGGCCTTTGGCTACCAGACCCCGGTCGACTACGCGCGGAACCTGACCACCGAAATCGCCCGCCCCGCTGCGCAACATGAAAGCGCCGCGCGCCGGGCGATTGCCCAACCTGCGCCAACCGGCGCAAATACAAACCGGGCTCAAATCGCGGCGGGATGAAAATTCAGTGGCAGGTCAGGGAGACTGGGGTGTCCACGACCGCGGCCAGGCATTCCCGGCTGAAGTCATCGATGACGCAGAGCACAAATTGTGCTCTGGTGGATCTCAAAGTGACCCACTGCCAGCCTCCATCAGGGCTTGATCGAACGACGAATCCGGCCTATACGCCGCCAGTCCGGGGCGTCAGCCGAGCGGACCCTTTGCCTGTACCCCTGCCCCGGTTGCTTCACCGGATTACAGACCGGGCAAAGATAAAAAAGACAGTGACCTGACCTCTGGCGGGCTGCGCAAGCGGGACCCGGTAAGAAGACCAGAGCTATGAGGTGGCAATCATATCGTGGGAAAACCACGAGTTATAAGGAGACCAGCGATGGACGTTATCGCACAGATCGAGGCGGAACAGATTGCCGCCCTGGGAAAGACCATTCCCGATTTCAAGGCGGGTGACACCATCCGCGTCGGTTACAAAGTGACCGAAGGTACGCGGACCCGTGTGCAGAACTACGAAGGCGTGTGCATTTCGCGCAAGAACGGGGCGGGAATCGCCGGGTCGTTCACCGTGCGCAAGATCTCCTTCGGTGAGGGCGTGGAGCGTGTGTTCCCCCTCTATTCCACGAATATCGAGAGCATCGAAGTCGTCCGTCGCGGTCGCGTGCGGCGTGCAAAACTCTACTATCTGCGCTCGCGTCGCGGTAAATCCGCCCGTATCGCCGAAGTCACCAACTACAAGCCCAAAGCCGGCGCCGAAGCATAAGGACGAAAGAGATGAAAAGCGAAATCCATCCCGACTACCATTTCATCGACGTCAAGATGACCGATGGCACGATCGTCAAGATGCGCTCCACCTGGGGTGCCGAGGGCGACACGCTCTCGCTGGACATCGACCCGTCAGTTCACCCGGCTTGGACCGGTGGCTCGTCGCGCCTGCTGGATGCCGGCGGCCGTGTCTCGAAGTTCAAGAACAAGTACGCTGGTCTGGGTTTTTAAGCCCGAGGCGTCAACAGTCAGAACGCCGCCCAGCTGGGCGGCGTTTTTCATCAACGCAAAGCGGCATAGGCAGCGCGATTTACCTTCCACTTGCGGATGACGTTGCAAATCCGCCCAAATCCTGCCCACCTTATAGGCGGCCGGTCGATCCCTTATTCATCCGAGGCCGCCGCGTAGGCGGCCTTTTCGTTACGCAGCTTCCTTTCGCGGCGCCTCAACACATCTGAGGACGTGAACATGAGGAAACCCATTATTTTCACCGCAGATCGAACGACTGGTTAACGCCACCTCGGGCATTACTCTGGCTCGCTATCGACGCGCCTGCGGCTTCAGGACAGTCACGAGCTTTTTGCCCTTTCGGCAGAGTCTCAGGCGCTTACCGACAATGGCCACGATCCCATGAAGGTCTGCCGCAACCTGCTCAAGATCGCGCTGGACTACCTCGCAGTCGGAATCCATCCGTAGCGAAGCACCATTTGCCTGCAATCTCATCCCCCGCCCTGGTCGAACTGTTGATGCCCTATCTCAAACTCTTTGCCGTTAAGACGCGTTGGGAAAAGGTCCTTCAGGAGCTTATCGCTTCAATCAGGGAGCGGAGCGCGCATCTGGCCCAGGACGAGGGCTATGGCGGCATTCACGACCACTTTAGGGGCGGTTCCACGGCCGTTCATGCAACTTTTCTATGGTCAAATGGATCGACGCAGCCACATGAAACGTTAGAGTCGAAACGTGTGAAGAGTGGGGGCAATGTGTTCAACGACGACTGGAGCAGAGTGTATTGCGGGCCCGCGCCAGACCCTTCCGAATTATGGGTGAGCTGGAATTTTGACCCAATGCTCCTCACGGCGCTGGGACTTTTGGCCTTTGCCATCGGTCGTGAGCGTAACGGCGCGCTGGCGCTGGTGGTTCTGGTGGTTGCCTTCGTGTCACCTCTTTGCGCGCTCTCCTCGGCGCTGTTTTCTGCCCGTGTCGTGCATCACATCCTTCTGGTCGCCGTCGCCGCCCCGCTGATCGCAAGCGTCTGGCCGACGCGGCGACCCGGGTCTGCGGTTTTCGCCTTTGTGATTTCGACGGCCGTGCTCTGGGCATGGCATGCGCCGATTGCCTACGATCTCGCGCTCGGTCACGTTGGGGTATACTGGGTGATGCAACTGAGCCTTCTGGGCACGGCGGTATGGTTCTGGCGTGAGATCTTCGCACCGGGGCGCCCTGCGGTCGAGGCAATCTCACTGATCGTGGCGGCTTTCGCGCAGATGGGGATGCTGGGCGCGATCCTGACCTTTGCGCCGGGCTCGCTCTATGCGGCTCACATTCTCGCGCCATACACTTGGGGGCTAACGCCGTTGCAGGACCAGCAGCTTGGCGGATTGCTCATGTGGGTACCGGCTGGGATACCCTACGCCGTGCTCGTCATCGGCCTCGCGCGCCGCAACTGGACGGCGCTGAGGGGGGCCACCGCCACATGAGCGACTGGATCCCTGGCCTGACAGCGCTGTTCAAGAGCGCTCACATCGCGGCGTTATTGCTGTGGTGCGGCGGATTGCTCGCCCTGCCTTTGATGCTGTCGCGCCATGACCCAGCTATCACGCCCGACGACTATCGACGCATTCGCAGGGCGACCCACACCACATATGCCATCGTCGTCACACCCGCGGCGGTCGTCGCCGTCGTGGCCGGGACCTGGCTGATCTTCTTGCGTGAGGTTTTTGTTCCGTGGTTCTATGCCAAACTTGTCTTCGTAGGTTTGTTGGCCGCTGCACATGCCTGGGTCGGCCATCAAGTCGTGCAAGTGGCGGAAAAGCCCGACAGTCACCACGTCGCGCCCGTTATCCTGACGATTGCGGCGGCCTTCCTGCCGATACTCACGATCCTGTTTCTGGTGCTGGGCAAGCCCGATCTGGGCGGGATCGGCCTGCCCGACTGGTTGCTCAGCCCTCGAAACGGTCAGTTACCCTTTGATGTGCCCAAATGATAATCGAACACCAGCTTGCCCCCATGCCATCCCGTGAACCCCACCATCAACGCACCGAGCGCCGAGAGAAGGATGCCGTAGGGCAGAACCGCCTCCTCATAGCCATAAAGCCGATGCCCCCAATTCGCGCCCAGCACCGACAGCAGGGTCACGGCGATAATGGCATGCGTCCAGGCGGCCGCGCGGGCGCGGATGCCCCGGACGAGCAGCAGTTCGGCCGTCCCGGAAAATCCCGCGAGCATACCGAAAAGGAAACCAGTTCCCGCAGCCCACAGCGCCGCACGCGCCCAGAAGGTATCGCCGGTCCACCAGTACAGCAGATCCGCCCCCAGCAGGCAGAAGGACAGCGCCACGGGAAAAGCCACGCTCATCGCGTGGATCGGATGGCCGTTCACCGCGATGCGGGTTTCGGTCTGCTCGTATCCGGGGGCCTGGGCAATCGGGTCGATCAGCCGGTCTCCGGTTTGCTCCGTTTGGTCGTCGCTCATCTTGGCAGGGGCCTCCGGATCGTTTGTGCAGGACTAACGTGCGGTTTGCTGATTGGTTGCAGCGGCGAAACTTCGGTGGTCGATCCGGCGGGTCCGGCAGCACGGACCATCGCCACGCTCTGGTGGGTGATGCTGGCGGGGGCCGCCGCGATCCTCGCGCTGGTCCTGGGGCTGCTGCTGGCGGCTTTCCGGCGCAGGGGCACCGCTTCTGACGAGGCCGCGGGCGTGAAGGTCTGGATCATCGGGCTGGGTTTCGTGTTTTCGATGTCGGTCCTCGCGGCACTCACGGTCTATGGTCTGTTCGCCGGTCAGCGGCTGATGCCTGGCGCCGGGGCCGGAGTCGAGGCCGGTGTCGGGACCAGAGTCGGGGCCGATGTGGTGAGCGTCAGTGCCGAGGCCCGGCAGTGGAGCTGGCGCTTTGCCTACGACGACCGGCCAGACCATATCACCGATGACGTTTTACATATCCCGGCGGGTCGGCCCGTGGACGTGGCCATCACCACGACCGATGTTGTGCATAGTTTCTGGGTACCGCGCCTTGCCGGCAAGTTGGACGCCATCCCCGGTCACGTCAACACCCTGAGGATAGAGGCCGACACGCCCGGCACCTACCAAGGCCTCACCGCCGAATACAATGGTCCCGGTTATCGCGCGCATGTCTTCACGGTCGAGGCGCACGACGCACAATCCTGGGACGCCTTCGTCGCAGGTGATCGCCAATGACCGCCCTGCGCCGCCATCGCAAGCTTAGCGCCATCTGGTCCTCAGAGCCGGGCTTCAGGGGCTGGTTCAGCAGTGTGAACCATTCCGATCTGGGTCGAATGTTTCTTGTCACCGCCTTCTTCTTTTTTCTCGTGGGTGGCGTGCTGGCGATGCTGATCCGGGCGCAACTGGCGACGCCGCATTCCGCCTTTGCAGACGCTGGGGCGTTTGCCCAGTTCTTCACGATGCACGGCACCATCATGATGTTTCTCTTCGCCATTCCCACCTTCGAGGGGCTGGCGATCTACCTCTTGCCCAAGATGCTGGGGACCCGCGACCTCGCCTTTCCCCGACTCACCGCATACGGCTACTGGTGCTATGCTTTCGGAGGCTCGATGCTGCTGGTCGCGCTGGTGTTCGGCATCGCCCCCGACGGCGGCTGGTTCATGTATCCGCCCCTTACAGGTCCGCTCCATTCGCCGGGGATCAACACCGATTTCTGGCTGATCGGGATCACCTTCGTCGAGATCTCGGCGATCTGCGCGGCGGTCGAGCTTTGCGTGTCGATCCTGAAATACCGCGCGCCGGGCATGTCGCTCGACAAGATGCCGATCTTTGCCTGGTACGCGCTGGTCACGGCACTCATGATCCTCACGGGCTTCCCCCCGCTGATCCTTGGCTCGGTTCTGCTCGAACTCGAACGCGCCTTTGGCCTGCCGTTCTTTCAGGCTGACCTCGGGGGCGACAGCCTGCTTTGGCAGCACCTCTTCTGGCTTTTTGGCCACCCTGAGGTCTACATCATCTTCCTGCCCGCTGCCGGAGTCATATCGACCATCATCCCGGTGATGGCACGCACGACGCTGCTTGGCTATGGCTGGATCGTGGCTTCGGCAGTGGCGCTTGCCTTCCTGAGCTTCGGGCTCTGGGTGCACCACATGTTCACCACCGGCATTCCGCTGATGGGGCTGGCCTTCTTCTCTGCCGCTTCGACGCTGGTGGCGGTGCCGACGGGGGTGCAGGTCTTTGCCTGGATCGGCACGCTGTGGAAGGGCCGCCCCGAGATGCATTTGCCGATGCTGCACATCTTTGGGTTCTTCTTCACCTTCGTGATCGGCGGGCTGACCGGGGTGATGGTGGCTGTTGTGCCCTTTGACTGGCAGGCGCATGACACCGCCTTCATCACTGCGCATCTGCACTATGTCCTGTTCGGCGGCTTTGTCTTTCCGATCCTTGCGGGCATCTATTACTGGCTGCCGCTGGTCAGTGGTCGCAAACGCTTTTTCCGGCTGGGCGAAGTGGCCTTTGCGCTGATCTTCCTCGGCTTTCACGGCACGTTTCTGGCGATGCACTGGGTCGGCCTGATGGGTCAGCGGCGCCGGATAGAGACCTATGACGCCGAAACAGGCTGGGGGGCGATCAATCTGATCTCTTCCATCAGCAGTTTCATCATGGCGATCGGGCTGGCGATGGTCCTGATTGATGTCCTGATCCACGCTTTTGTCGCGGTCCGCGGCGGACGCAACCCGTGGAAGGCAGGCACGCTGGAATGGGCCAGCATGTCGCCGCCCCCGGCCTATAACTTTGCCAGCTTGCCGCATGTCACCTCGCGCGATGCCTTTCACGGCGATCCCGGGCTGGCAAATCGGCTGGCCAAGGGAGAGGGCTATCTCGGGGATCCTCAGAGTGCCCGGCGAGAGACGCTGACCGTCGATATCGCCACAGGCGACCCGGATTTCATGGTGATCTATCCGGGCAATACCCGATTGCCGATCCTGATGGCTGCGGTGACCGGGCTGTTCTTCCTGTCGATCCTGATCAAGCTTTACTGGCTGACGCCACTGGCGCTGGCAGGGGTGGCCGCACTGGCGCTGGTCTGGGTCTGGCGGCTGGGCGCGCGGACGGATGCCGGACCACAGGATGCGGGCAGAGGTGTGACGCTGGCGCTGGCTGGCGAGACCGAGAAATCGCCGGGCTGGTGGGGCTCTGTCTTTCTACTGGTGGCGAATGCGACGTTCTTTGGCTCCCTGCTCTTCGGCTACGCTTTTCTCTGGACGGTTGCCCCCGGCTGGCCGCCGCAGGACTGGCTGGCCCCCTCTCTGGTCGAACTCGGCATCGGTGGCGCGGCGGCTCTGACGAGTGCTCTTGCCATGCGCCTGGCCATACGCGGCAACCGACACCGTGCGCGGCCCCTGCCGGGTCTGGCCTTCGCGCTCACCGCGACCCTCGTCACGGCGGTGACCTTTGCGATGCTGCTCTCCCGCGTGCCCCCGCCGGATGGCCACGCCTATGCGGCGACCCTCTTTGTGCTGGGCAGCTACGCGCTGTGTCACGCCCTCATCGCCGGCTTGATGCTGGCCTTCGCCATTGCGCGCGCCCGGCGTGGATATACCTCACCCGCCCGACAAGCAGAATTCCACATCGTCTCGCTTTGGACCGATTATCTGGCCGTCATAGCCACCTTGAGCCTGCTCGCCGCTCATCTGCCAGGGTTTCTGGCGTGAAGGACGTCCTGCGCATCCTCCTCGCCCCACTTCTATGGCTCGCCAGTTTCAGTGCCACCTACGGGCTGCACGGAATCGGCTGCGCGTTGGGTTGGCCGGAGATTGCCCTGTGGGGAGCCTCTGTATTTCGCGTTGCACTGCTCACGGCTTGGCTGGTTGCCATACTCATCCAGGTTGCCATACTGATCGTGCTACACTCAGACCGGTTCCGCGCGGCGTCGGCGTTCACGCAATGGGCGAGCCTTGCCACCGCCTGGGTCGGGCTGGTTGCGGTCCTCTGGACAGTGTACCCGGTGGCCGTGATCACAGCTTGTGGCGGGAACGGCTGACGCCTCGGGCTATTTGCCCTGCGCTGACGATCCATTGGACTGACTGCGTCGCCCTTGCGCCGTTGACGCCCTCGGCGTATTGAGCGCTGACAGCGAAGGACGGGGGATCCAATGGGGTTCAAGATGGGGATCGTGGGCCTGCCGAACGTCGGCAAATCCACACTTTTCAATGCACTGACCAAGACGGCAGCAGCGCAGGCGGCAAACTTTCCGTTCTGCACGATTGAGCCGAATGTCGGAGAGGTCGCCGTGCCGGATGCGCGTCTGGACACGCTGGCGGCCATCGGCAAATCGAAGGAAATCATCCCGACCCGCATGACCTTTGTCGATATCGCCGGACTTGTGAAAGGCGCCTCAAAGGGCGAGGGGCTCGGCAATCAGTTTTTGGCAAATATCCGTGAGACAGATGCCATCGCACATGTGCTGCGCTGCTTCGAGGATGGCGATGTCACCCATGTCGAGGGGCGCGTCGATCCGGTGGCCGACGCGGAAACCATCGAGACCGAGCTGATGCTGGCTGATCTCGACTCCATCGAGAAACGGCGCGCCAACCTGGTGCGCAAGCTGAAGGGCAACGACAAGGAAGCCCAGCAGCAGGACCGTTTGCTGGCCGACGCCCAAACGATGCTGGAGGATGGCAAGCCCGCGCGCCTGGTCGAAGTTGACGCCGAGGATCGCAAAGCCTGGCGCATGCTGCAATTGCTGACGAGCAAACCGGTTCTTTACGTCTGCAACGTCGCCGAGGATGAAAGCGTGACCGGGAACGCCCATTCGGCAGCCGTCGCCGACATGGCCGCGGCGCAGGGCAATTCGCATGTCGTTATCTCTGCCCGCATCGAGGAAGAGATCAGCCAGCTCGAGCCGGAAGAGGCCGAGATGTTTCTCACAGAGATGGGGCTGGAAGAGCCGGGCCTCGACCGGCTGATCCGAGCGGGTTACGCTTTGCTCCACCTTGAGACCTACTTCACCGTCGGACCAAAGGAGGCCCGCGCCTGGACCATCCGCCAGGGCACTGCCGCGCCCCAGGCCGCCGGTGTCATCCACGGCGACTTTGAAAAAGGCTTCATCCGGGCCGAGACCGTCGCCTACGACGATTATGTCGCCTGCCAGGGCGAAACGGGTGCGCGAGACGCAGGCAAACTACGCGCGGAAGGCAAGAGCTACATCGTGAAGGATGGCGATGTCCTGCACTTCTTGTTCAGCGGCTGAGGCCGAGTAACCGTGGACAATCACCCGGAAGCGATCAATATGCTGCGAGGTCCCCCCACGCGGTATAGCTGGCGTCCAATTTTGTCATAGCGCGCTTCTATACCTCTGAATTCATTGGGTTTTGAAACGTAGTTTTCGACCGGATGCTGCCACTTGCAGGCCTCTCTCTCGTAGTCGCGCTGTTTGCGATTGGCTTTCGACGGGATCACGGTCGCCGCACCGCGTGCATCAAGGTTTTGGAGGAGCCAATCTGCATCCAACGCCGTCCACCAGCAGTGAAACGAACGATACACCCCTGATCAGCGGTGCGACGCGCTTCATGTTGCGCGCTCTTCCCCGCAGCAGGAGGTAGAGCGACGCGCGCTAAGGCATCTCAGTGGAACAATGAGAAAAATGAGCCGTTCCTTTATAGAACAGCGTGAGAAATGGAGGGCGATATGACACGTTTGAAAAATAAGAGAGCAATCATCACCGGCGGCGCCGGTGGGATTGGCTCGGAAACCGCCAAGCTTTTCCTTCAGGAAGGAGCCCATGTTGCGTTGGTCGATCTGGATCAAGTTGCGCTGGATGAGGCCGCTGAGTGGCTCTCGGAATACGGCAAGGTCGTAACCATTGCCGCCGACGTGAGCGACGAAGCGGATGTAGAGCGCTATGTTCAGGAGGTGAAAAACGAGCTGGGCGGGATCGACGTTTTCTTTAATAACGCTGGTATCGAAGGCACCGTTGCACCGCTGACCGAACAGAAGGTGGAAGACTTTGACAAGGTCATGGCGGTGAACGTTCGGGGTATGTTTCTGGGGCTGAAGCACGTGATGAAAGCCATGGAAGGCGCTGGAGGCAGTATTATCAATACCTCCTCCGTGGCGGGCTTGTCTGCCGGTCCTGGTTTAGCACCCTATGTCGCGTCCAAACACGCGGTCGTAGGTTTGACACGCAACGCATCTGCCGAAGGCGCAGGACAAGGAATTCGGGTAAATTCGGTGCATCCGGCTCCGGTCAATACACGCATGATGCGCTCTATCGAAAAGGGCAGCAATCCGCAGAACGCCGAGGCAGCTAAAGAGGAGTATGAAAGCCACGTGCCGCTTGGCCGATACGGTGAGCCCGAGGACGTCGCGCGGTTGGTGTTATTCTTGGCCTCAGACGAGGCGAGCTTTATCACAGGTGCGCAGTATGTTGTCGATGGCGGCATGACGACCTGAAGAAAGCGCCGGGTCGGGAGGTGGCCAAGCGAAGCTGTCTTTGATGTGTAACGAAGTTCTCAGGCAGATAAGCGCGCGTCGCCCCCACCAGCGAGGGTGAGCAATTCTAGGAACAACGCCATGTTGATTCCGGCGTTCAAAACCAAGGAGCCAAAAGTGTCCTGCATGGTAGGGTACCACGCCGGATTTTCATAGCACTCCATCCGGCGGCCCCGGCTGCGAAACAGAGGTGGTCGCGGGGTTTTGGACTCGATGTTTAGGTGGCTCGCATGAAGAAAGTGGCGTTGTTGCGCAATTCCCGCCTGAGGCGTGACTGTCCCTTACCCTGCTGAGGTTATGCCACGCGGATGATCTCGGCGGTGCCGAGGGCGTTCAAGCGGTTCATGAGAGCGATGCGAATGTGGATTTCGGCGGTCTGGCCGGCCGGGTCTCTCGCCATGATGCGTTCACCAAATGCCTTGAGGCAGCGCATTCGCTGCCCGGCAATGGTTTGCTTGTAAACCATGAGACGGTTCGTCTCGATCCGGCTGCGGGCGTGGTATCCGGTCCAACCCTTCCACCGGCCAGCCGCAGCAGGCCCGCCACCATGCCAGTGGTCTGGCGCAAGGGAAGCTTGAACAACACTTTGATCGACAGGCAGAACTGGATGGCTACGTCAGAAAACACCGCCGGAGGTCCAGACCACCCGTCACGCGGCGCACGCCAGGTCATTTCCTTGTCGACTCAGATCAGCAGGGCCCCGGCTTGCGCAGCGCGGCGTTATAGCTGGACCAATTCGTCGTGCGATAGCCGGCGGGGGACGGTTCGCTCATACTGCCGTCTAACCGCATGGATTCGCTTTGTGAACCGTCAGACGTCAGAGTTCTGCAACAACGCCCAGTGAATCCCTACAGAGATTTGTGCAACAAAGGCGCGCTGGTGTACCCTCCTTTGGAGAACCGGTATTGATTCAGGTCAACCTGACCTAATACTCCCGTTATCTATTTGTTTCCGCGGCCTGTGAGTTTTATCTTAATGATAATTAATCAATAGGATGAGGAGAAGAGTATGCGCAGGGACATTCACAGTGCCGATGTCCCGATACTTTGTCGCGCTTGCGAAGCGCGGCACAAGGGAGTGTGCGGCGCGCTCGATGCGCAGGAGCTTTTGCGGCTGGGACGCACCAGCAGCAGGCATGAGTATGACGCCGGCACAACTCTTGTTGCCGCCGGGGAACGTGCCGAGCATTGCTCAAATATCCTCAGCGGCGTCGTAAAGCTTTCGAAGATTTTACCGGACGGGCGCCAACAGGTTGTCGAGTTGCAATTTGCGCCGGATTTCCTGGGTCGACCCTTCGGCGAAGAAAGCGAAGTTCTGGTCGAGGCAGCGACAGATGTGCGGCTTTGCTCCTTTCCACGGGACATGCTTGAAACGATGATGACAGGGTCGTCCGCACTTGAGAACCGGATGCATCGCCAGGCTTTGCGTCAGCTTGACGATGCGCGCGACTGGATGATGACGCTGGGCCGCAAGAGCGCGGGCGAGAAGGTGGCATCATTTCTGCTGATGCTCGCGCGCGATGTAAGGCCTCAGGAAAATGGGTATTCTACCTCTTTCGATCTTCCGCTCGGCCGCTCCGACATTGCCGATTTCCTTGGCCTCACTGTCGAAACCGTGAGTCGCCAGCTGACGAAACTGCGAAAGGAGGGTGTCATAGAAATCGAGAAGACTCGGCAAGTCGAGGTTGCTGACATGAAACGACTGGAAGCCGCTGCCGCAAGTGCCAGTTAGCTGTAAGGTTCTCCAGCCCGGCAATAGAGCGGCAAGATGATGTCCCGATCGAAAGCTGAGTGCCGCATGAGCGGTTGAAACAGGCCGCGTATGAGATAGCCCAGGCGCTCCGCGTCCGCGTGTCGCGGCGACCTGGCGAAATGCGTTACAGCTTCTGCAACCACTGAGGCGTGTTCCTCATCTTCCACATGCTCCGCTCTCAGTCGGGCAACCGTCGGGCCCAGTGTCCTGTCCCACTTCAATATTATCGGGAAGACATACGCCTCTTCCAGATCCTGGCATGTCCGGAGGGTCGGATAAAGCGCGTCGGCCAGCGTCGTTGCCGCCAGCGTATCGATCCGGTCGGGCAGCTGGTCCGCCAGTAGTTCCAGGCGGTGGCAGATCTGCTCCTGTTTTGAGATCAAGACCTCGTAATGCTGCGCAGAGCCGATGCGTTCGGGTATGTTGTGGTTGGGCATTCGCATCCGATCGCTTCCTCAGACATGATTGCCTGCGACAACTTCACACTAGCTTATTAATCCTCTGAGAAATTGATTCAGGTCAAGAAATGACGGCGGCGCGGCCCTAGGGGTCGATAAATACTAGTCCGGGTCTCTCTTGTGATTGCCTCTTCCACCATCATTCCAACGCGGTCCAAAACGGTCACTTTGTCGGTGCCGACCATCCGGTGCGGGGCCTGCATTGCGACGATTGAGCGTAACCTTGCGGAACTTGCGGACGTGCAAAGCGCCCGTGCCAACCTGACCCTGCGACGTGTCCAGCTCCAGCTCGCCGAGCGGAGCGATACCGTGCTGGAGACCGTCCTGAAGCGCCTCGCCGAGGTCGGTCATCCGGCAACCGCGATCGACGCGACCGAGCTGGAGAACGAGCAGCGGGACGAGGCCGACACCGCCCTCCTCCGGGCGGTCGCTGTCGCCGGGTTCGGGGCGATGAACGTGATGCTTTTGTCGGTGTCGGTCTGGGCGGGGGCCGAGGGCGCGATGCGGCACGGCTTTCACTGGATCTCGGCGCTGATCACGGTTCCTGTGGTGGCCTATTCGGGTCGCTTCTTCTTTGCCTCGGCCTGGTCTGCATTGCGTTCGGCGCGGATGAACATGGACGTCCCCATCGCCCTGGCGCTGATCCTGGCACTGGCGCTGAGCCTTGTGGAGACGTTGCGGGGGGCAGAGCATGTGTTCTTTGACGCCGTTGTCACGCTGACCTTCTTTCTCCTGATCGGACGCTATCTGGATCACCGGATGCGCGGCAAGGCGCGAAACGCGCTGACGGTCCTGTCCAAGCTGGTGGTCAAGGATGCGTTGCGCGTTTTACCTGACGGGCAGACACTTGTGGTCGCCGCCGCCGAAATCACGCCGGGCATGGTCCTGCGCATCCCGGCGGGTGAACGGATGCCTGTGGACGTCAGGATCCTGTCGGGCGCCACGGACCTGGACCGATCCATCGTCTCCGGGGAAGCCGACGCCGTAGCCGCCACGGCCGGTGACGAAATCGAGGCCGGTGCGCTGAACCTGACCGGGCCGGTCGAGGCCGTCGCGCTCCGGCCCGTGCAGGAGTCATTCATCGCGGACATGACGCGGATGCTGGGCTCGGCTGAAACCGGGCGCGGGCGCCATGTCAGGATCGCCGACCGGATTGCGCGCGTCTACGCCCCGATGATCCATCTCGTGGCCGGTGCGACATTCCTCGGCTGGTATCTGGCCACCGGCGATTGGCTGACGTCGGCCTTTGTAGCGATCAGCGTGCTTATCATCACCTGTCCCTGCGCGATGTCCCTGGCGGTTCCGGTCGCTCATGTCGTGGCTGCGGGTCGCCTGATGCGCGATGGGATCATGATGAAAGACGGCTCTGCGCTGGAACGCCTAGCGCAGATTGATTGCGCGACTTTCGACAAGACGGGCACCCTTACGCAGGGGGGCGAGGTGCGACAAATGCCCGAGACCCTCGCCGAAGGGCCGATGTCTGTGCTGGCCGAACTCGCCGGCTCCTCCCGCCATCCGGCTGCCCTTGCGATCGCGAAGGGGTTGCCGCAGCGGTTCGGCCACCTTCATTCCGTGACCGAGGTTCCCGGCCACGGGATCGAAGGAGGGCTGCCGGACGGGCGCCGCGCAAGGCTTGGCCGTGCGTCCTGGGTGGGCGATGTCACCGCCGATCGCGTCGAAGGGTCGGGTCCCGCCTTTGGCCTTGAGGGCGCGCCAATGTCGCGCATCGCGCTGAGCGAAACGCTGCGAAGCGACGCCCGGAGCGCCCTCAGCGAGCTGACCCACCTGGGTATCGCCACGGAGATCCTCTCGGGCGACGACGAAGAGCGCGTAGCCCTCGTCGCCGACCGCCTCGGGGGGATCGACTACCGCCACGGTCTGACCCCGGCCCAGAAGGTCGCACGCCTGGAAACGCTGGAGGCGGAGGGCCATCGGGTTCTTATGGTCGGTGACGGGCTGAACGATACCCCGGCCCTGGCCGCGGCCTACGTGTCGATGTCCCCGGCCAGTGCGACCGATGCCGGCAGGGCCGCCGCCGATTTCGTCTTTTTGCGCGACAGCCTTGCGGCGGTGCCGAACGCGCTAGGGCTGGCACGGCGAACCGCAAGGATCGTTCGGCAGAACTTCGGCCTCGCCGTCCTTTACAATGCCGTGGCGATCCCGATTGCGATCGCCGGGCATGTCACACCGTTGATGGCTGCCATCGCGATGTCGCTGAGTTCCATTCTCGTGGTGGCCAATTCCCTCCGGCTGAACGGAACCCCCCTTCCTCGTCCCCGCCTTTTGACATGGCGCGACTCCGAAAAGGCCCAGGTATGAACATTCTCTTACTTCTCATCCCGATCTCTTTGGCAATGGGCGCGGTCGGGGTTGCTGCCTTCCTGTGGAGCCTCCGCACCGACCAGTATCAGGACCTTTCGGGTGACGCCGAGCGTGTCCTGCACGCGGCGGATCACCCGATCACCCCAAGACGCAGACCGACACAGAATTTACAGGAGAGCGGACAGTGATTTCGACATTCACAAGCGGCGAACGTCAAGGCGCGCTTATCATCGCCGGCGCCGTGATGCTCTTCGGGCTGATCATGGCTGTGGCGGGTCACGCGGACCCGATGGGCGTGCATGGCTGGATTGTACTGCTGTTCGGCGGCGCGACCGCCTATGCGGTCCTGCGCGCAGTCTACGACCCGGCACCGCAAGAGGATCGCGCCCTCAGCTACTACGACGATCCGACCAAGGTTGGCCTGGTGATTTCGCTGTTCTGGGCGGTCGTTGCCATGGGCATGGGCGTCTGGGTCGCAGCACAGCTTGCCTGGCCTGACCTGCGCTTTGATGCGGCATGGTCGAGCTTCGGGCGCATCCGGCCCGTGCACACCTCGGGGGTGATCTTCGGATTTGGCGGCAATGCGCTGATCGCGACATCCTATCATGTGATGCAGCGCACCAGCCGGGCCCGTCTTGCGGGGCAGATCTCGCCCTGGTTCGTCCTGCTGGGCTTCAACCTGTTCTGCCTGCTTGCCGCCACGGGCTACCTGATGGGCGTCACGCAATCCAAGGAATACGCCGAACCGGAATGGTATGCCGACATCTTGCTGGTCATCGTCTGGGTGGTCTACTTCATCCTCTACATCCGCACGCTGGCACGCCGGAACGAGCCGCATATCTACGTCGCGAACTGGTATTACCTCGCCTTTATCCTGGTCGTGGCGATACTGCATATCGTCAATAATCTCGCAGTTCCGGCCAGCCTGACCGGCGCCAAGAGCTATTCGGCCTTCGCCGGGGTGCAGGACGCGATGACGCAATGGTGGTATGGGCACAACGCGGTGGCCTTCTTCCTGACCGCCGGGTTCCTGGGGATGCTTTACTACTTCCTGCCCAAGCGGGCGGAGCGGCCGATTTATTCCTACCGGCTGTCGATCCTGTCGTTCTGGGGCATTGTCTTTTTCTACATCTGGGCCGGGTCGCACCATCTTCATTACACCGCGCTCCCCCAATGGGTGCAAACCTTGGGCATGACCTTTTCGGTGATGCTGCTGGTGCCGAGCTGGGCCAGCGCGGGCAACGCGCTGATGACCCTCAACGGGGCCTGGCACAAGGTGCGCGACGACGCCACCCTGCGCTTCATGATGGTCGCGGCGGTGTTCTACGGGCTGTCCACCTTCGAGGGGTCCTTCATGGCCGTCCGCGCCGTCAATTCGCTGTCGCATTACACCGATTGGACGGTGGGACACGTCCATGCCGGGGCGATGGGCTGGGTCGCGCTGATCACCTTCGGGTCGATCTATGCGGTGGTGCCTCTCCTGTGGAAGCGCGCGACGATGTATTCCTGGAAACTGGTGGAGTGGCACTTCTGGCTCGCTCTGGCCGGGACCGTGGTCTACGTCTTTGCGATGTGGAACAGCGGCATCACCCAGGGGCTGATGTGGCGCACATACACGGAAAGCGGCACGTTGGCCTATTCGTTTACCGACACGCTGGTGGCGATGCATCCCTACTACGTCGCACGGGCCTTCGGGGGCGCGCTGTTCCTGGCGGGCGCCATCCTGGCCGCGTTCAACGTCTACATGACGATCCGCCGCGCCCCCGCAAAACAGCCCGAAAGGGATTACCCAACCTCGTCCGAAGCCACGGAACCTGCCGTGCCGGTAGCGGAGTAAAACCATGATCCGCAAGCTCTTCTCTCCCTTTGCCCGACTCTTTGATCTGCACGCTCGCACCCACTACCGGGCCGAGCGGCATTCGATGGCGCTGACCCTTGGCATCATCGCGGCGGCAGGCGTTGGCGGTTTCGTCGAGATCGCGCCGCTGTTCACCATCGACGACACGGTCGAGGCCGCGCCCGACATGCGGCTATACACGCCGCTGGAGCAGGCCGGGCGCGACATCTACATCCGCGAAGGCTGCTATGCCTGTCACAGCCAGATGATCCGCACGCTTCAGGACGAGGTCGACCGCTACGGGCCCTACTCGCTGGCGGTGGAATCACAATACGATCACCCGATGCTCTGGGGCTCGAAACGGACCGGGCCTGATCTGGCTCGCGTCGGGGAAAAGTTCTCGGACGAATGGCAGGTCCAGCACCTGGTCGATCCGCGCGCGGTCGTGCCGGAATCGGTGATGCCGCAATATGCCTTCCTGCTCGACACCCCGCTCGACACCGCCAGCCTGCCTGATCGACTGGCGGCCCTGCGGACCGTCGGTGTGCCCTACACGGACGAGCAGATCGCCAACGCCGCAAAGGACGCCAGCGGCCAGGCGCGACCCGATACGGAGGCCGCCGACCGCGTGTCGGAACGTTTCGGCGAGGACACCAACATCCGTCACTTTGACGGCCGTCGGGACCGTGTCACGGAAATGGACGCGCTGGTTGCCTACCTGCAAATCCTGGGCGGCCTGACCGATCTACCTGCGCAATCACAACCACCGAGAGGAGAGTAGACCATGGATCTCAGCCATGACCTGACCTCGGCCATCGCCAAGTCATTCGGGCTCTTCTACCTTCTGGCGTTGTCCATCGGCATCACGGCCTATGCCTTCTGGCCATCGCTGGGCAAGCGCTTTGACAAGGCCGCGAAAAGCATTCTGAATGACGAGGACGGCCCATGTCGGTAGAGGAACGCGACCCGCTGACCGGGCACCAGACCACCGGCCACGAATGGAACGGCATCACCGAATTGAACACCCGTGTGCCGCGCGCCGTCTGGTTCTTCATCATCGTCACCCACATCTGGGCCCTGGTCTACTGGGTGCTGATGCCGGCATGGCCTTTGGTAAATACCTATACCGAGGGGCTGCTTGGCGTCGATCAACAGCACCAGGTCGAGACCCGGGTCACCGCTGCCAATGCCGAACGCGGGGATTGGGCGGATCGGATCGCAACACTTGCGCTGGATGACATCCGGGCCGACCCGCAGTTGATGGCGCATGTGGACCGCACCGCGCCGGCGCTCTTCGGAGACAATTGCGCGGCCTGTCACGGCACTCTTGCGCAGGGCGGCCCCGGCTATCCGTCGCTGGTGGATGCCGCGTGGCTCTGGGGAGGCGACGACGAGGCGGTTCTCGAAACCCTTCGGGTCGGCATCAATTCTCCTCACCCCGACAGCCGGTATGCGCAGATGATGGCCTTCGGGCGCGACGGGATGCTGGAGCGGGACCAGATCAGAGCGGTTGTCGATTATGTGCAAACGCTCTCTCGCCCGTCTCAGGACATGTCTCCCGAACGGCTGGACCTCGGCGCGACCCTTTTTGCCGATAATTGCAGTAGCTGCCACGGCGACGATGCCGCCGGCATTCAGGACCTCGGCGCCCCCGACCTGACCGACGCGCATTGGATCTACGGTGGGGACGACGCCGCGATGTTCAAAACCATATACGACGGTCGCCAGGGCTGGATGCCGGCATGGGAAGACCGGATGACCGAAGCAGAGCGACGGATGCTGACGATCTACCTCGGCACGCTGAGGCAGGAGGGCCAGAATGGCAATTGATCGAACCCGCATTTTCATCTGTGCCGCGACGGTGCTGGTCTTCGGCGTCATCGCCGTCGCGAATATCCATCTCGTCAGCGTATCGCTGGCGTCGCAGCCGGCCTGCGTCGCACATCAAACCGCAGCTCAAGAAGAGGGCGCCCCGCTTCATCGCGCGGCGAAAGCATCATGTTGACTGACAAGACCGCACCGCCTCCGCCCGACAATCCGCATGCCGGTGGCGTGATCCCCAAGGTCGTCCCGCCCTTGCCACGTGAACCGCGCCATGCGCGCGATCTTCCATGGCATACGGCCTTTGCATGGCTGCGGGCAGGTTGGCGCGATCTCTGGAGCAATCCGCTACCGAGCCTACTTTACGGATTTGGTGTGTTCCTACTCTCCGTGCTGGTCATCTGGTGGTTGTTCCGCCTGGAATTCGACTATGCGCTGTTTCCGGCGCTGGCGGGTTTCATGGTCCTGGGCCCACTGATCGCGAGCGGTCTTTACGAAAAAAGCCGACGCCTTGAGGCCGCAGAGCGCACGAGCTTTACGCAAATGGTCTTTGTCCGCCCCCGCTCGGGGCGTGCGGGGTTCATGATGGGCGTCCTGCTACTCGGACTTTTCCTGCTCTGGATGCGGTCTGCGGTTCTGATCTATGCGCTGTTCTTTGGCATGGTCGCCTTTCCCGGCACGGACGAATTGATCCCGATGCTGTTCCTGACCCCGACCGGATGGGCGCTTCTTTTGACCGGCAGCATCGTCGGCGCGCTTTTTGCGGCTTTCGCCTTTGCGATCAGCATCTTCGCTGTGCCGATGCTACTGACCGAGCGCACGGATGCCCTTTCAGCCATGGGCATCAGTATGGCGATGGTCTGGGCAAATCTGCCGGTCATGATCGCCTGGGGAGCGATCGTGCTGGTCCTATTCCTCGTGTCGATCGCCACCGCGTTCATTGGACTGATCCTGGTCTTTCCGGTGCTGGGACACGCCACATGGCGCTCCTACCGCACCATCCGGACCGACGACCGCCAAGAAGACGCTACTGAGCACATGTTCATCCGCCCGGCGTAATCAGGCGGATGGATGACATAAGGCAACGAACCGCATCGGGCCGGATTGAGTAAAAAGAAGGGGGTGCAGAGCTAAAGAGTGCTTGGGTAATCCCCCCGAAAGTCAGGTGTTTGATCCCATGGTTTGATGGTGCGGTCCACCAGATGCCGGGACTGAACACCTAGATAGGGGGCCGAAACTCCGCGACCACTTCTACCGGATCTCTTCGATTCGATAGGATTGCAATTTCGGGCTGATCCATTGCTCTGACACCGCGATATTGCCTGCGCCATCCAGCACATAGCGGTTCTGAAACCCGATGTCGGGTGACTTGCAATCCTCAACCACCGTGCGCGGCGCCACAGTGGAAAAGTCGCAGACAAAGCTGCGCAGCACTTCCTGATTTTCGCCATCGAGATAGCGATGCACGCGCACGGCACGGCCCGATCCGGCCCGCACGCGCGGCAGTACGCCGCTGACATCCGCGCTCATCAGATCAAACCCGAGGCCGCGACTCGCTATTACGACACCGTTGCGCAGGCTAAAGCTGATGACATCCGGTGACAGGTAGGTCCGCACATCTCCGTTCTGCGCGAACATCGTCATGATCGACGACACCGGAACTCTCAGCGAGGTCGCGATGATCAGGGGTTTGTTGCCGGACTGGGCGCGAAACTCCGGCGTGATGGCGTCGCGTAGTTGGGCTGCCGTGGGCGAGGCCGGGGTTTCCTCGCGGCCGACCACGTCCTTGGCCACATTGACCAGCGTGCTCGCCCCTATGTCGGGACGGGACGTGTCGTTGCCGCAGGCGGCCAGGAGGCCAATGAATGCGGTCAGTAACAGAGATTTGGATAGTGTCACCGCCAGAACCTCCCCCAGGATTTCTTGAGATCGGGTTCATGATAGCTGCGGATCTTGTCGTAAATCCGCCCATCCACGTTCAGACGCGCCCCACCATTCCCGGCGATTGGCTGAAGCGTGGACTTGTAGGTCTTGCCTGTCGGGCGCCCCAGGAAGTGGTCCAGCGGAACCTCGAACCGAATGCCTTTGTCAAAAGAGCCTTCGCCGAAATCATTGAAGGACACATCGGTAAAGGTCGCGTAGCCGCCGATTTTCCACCCGTTCGCGAATTCACGGTCAAGGGAGAAGGTCGCGCCGTAATCGCCGGCCAGGTAGCGCCCGGCGTCGATCTGACCGTGAAAGCCGTTGCCGAAATTGTAATAGGCCGACACATGCCCGGTCGCGATTTTGTAGTTCTGCAGACCGAACATATCGTTGAAACTGCGCTGCTGCACATAGTTCACTTCGGCGCCCAGCGCGAATCTGCTATCGACCGGTTTCCACAGCAACTCGCCCGAGACACCGGCGTACATCCGTTCCAGATAGCCCGCCGTGACGCGGCCATAGAGGTTCTTGCCCGGACGGAAGTACGAGGCTGCTGTCAGATGGTTCAACGCCGTTGCCTGTTTGGCGTAGCGGTTCCCGTCAGAGCGCACGCGCGGCAAGACCGATGGCGTGAACCGGTTCGAGGTCTGGCGGTTGCCGACGAGCCGATGATCCATCTCACCCGACAGAATAAACCCTGGCCTGATGTGATACTGCGCCTTCAATCGTGCGCCCAGATCAGCCCGAACCGGGCTGTCAGGGTCAAAATAGCTCGCCTTCAAATAGGGGCCGAGCGACCAGATGAAGCGGGGATATTGCGCGTCGACGACATCACCGGGGGCGGGTTTGGCCACCTGATCCACCACGCCGGCACGGGCGAACATACGCCATGCCGCGTCAGGGTCATGCTCCAGCTGTTCCAGATCACTTCGGTTGATGACCACCGCCGAGGCGGGCATGCCGCTGACCATCGGCACTATGCGGAAGGTCTCGATTGACGCAGGCGCCGCCTGGGACATGATGCGCGCGGTGCGCCCGATCGCTTCGGCGCGGGCGATGTATTTCTCGTTACGGATATAGACTGTCGCCTGCCGTCCTTCTAGCTGGGCGGCTTCGACCTGAATGCCATCGGCGGCCAGCGCAGTCGCCAGACCCTGACGCAAGGCGGTCTTGACCGAGTCGTTCTGCGTCCAACCCAGCGCAACAGCGGATTTCCGGTCCCGAACCTTCACCGGGATCGGCGCGGATCCACCGCCGCCGTAGACCGCACCCTTTCGCGGATTGATGGCAAAGGTCAGCCCGGCGCTGATCGTATCTCCTTGAAGATAGGCGAGCTGTAACGTGGATGAACGCCCAATGCTATAATTGAGGCCGACATTGATCGGAGTGCGCGGATTGATAAGATCGCGGCCTGCGGCAGATTCAAACGTATAAGCATCCGAAGAATATTCCGCCTTCAATGTCAGGCGGTCCGTTGCACGAAAACTGACACCACCGAACAGAGCCGCATCGCCGCGAAACCATTTGCCGAACTCCGCTTGACCGCCTGTTCCGGTGAAGCCGCCGGGCCGTGTATTGAACCGCTTGTCGATTCCGCCAAGTGGGTTGGAAAACCCGCCCCGCGATGCCAGCCGTCCCCAGCCGATACCGCCAGTGACAGTCAGACGCGGGGTCAGATGTTTGGTCGCTGTGACGTATTCCGCCGCATAGAGGCCGGTGCCGATGAAATCCTGTAGACCAATGGACACAGCGGGGCGGTATCGGCCTTCGTCCAGCAATCGGTAGCGCAGATCAAAGGACCGATCAAAGATCGGCGCGCCGGTCGTTATGTTATAGCGACTGATCCGCCCATAGCGAAAACTGCCGGACAAACGGGGCGTGATCTGAAAGGTCATGGTCGCACGGGTAAACGCTGGCGAGTAGGAAAACGACGTGGCGAGTTCCGCATCATCCGCGCTTTCCGCCGTCGGGGTGTCGATTAACCCTGGTACGCCAAAGTTGTTGTAGCTGTAGTGTCCAGCATCCTGTGCCGTCACAGCTCCGGCCAGACCCGCGCAGAGACCTGGAACCACAAAGTTAAGGATTGATTTGGTCGTCGGCACTTCTGCTCGCCCCCTCAGGCCAATTCGAAGCGAACCTACGGTTAACGAGCCGCGCGAGCAATGAGTGAACGTCAAAAACTCGGCGCGCGACCAATCAATCTCGCGACTGCGGCAAGAGGGTAACATCGGCGCCTGTCCATCCAGCATTAAACGAGACATCGCGACGGATCTCGACTAAGACCTGCCGGCGAGACAAGTCGCGCCAGTCGTAGCAGAATGCAGGAGGCATCATGAGCCGCTCTCTTTTCGGGACCGATGGGGTCCGTGGACGCACCAACACCCATCCCATGACAGCAGAGACTGTGATGCAGCTCGCGGCAGCAGCCGGGCGGTATTTTCGGCGCGATAAACAGGAACATCGTGTTGTCATTGGCAAGGATACGCGGCTCTCGGGCTATATGCTGGAAAACGCGCTGACCGCAGGGTTCACATCGACCGGGATGAACGTCTTTCTGCTGGGACCCGTACCGACACCTGGGGTCGGGTTCCTGACCCGATCCATGCGCGCCGACGTCGGCGTCATGATCTCTGCCAGTCACAACCCAGCTGAGGACAATGGGATCAAATTTTTCGGTCCCGATGGGTTCAAGCTGAGCGATCACGCCGAGGATGAAATCGAACGATTGATGTATGAGGGCGTCTCTCTCGCCCAGCCGCAGAACATCGGGCGCGCCAAGAGGATCGACGATTCAGGGGCGCGTTATATTGAATACGTCAAGACGACGTTTCCGCGTCAGCGTCGGCTGGACGGGCTGCGGATTGTAGTGGATTGCGCAAATGGCGCGGCGCACCGCGTTGCCCCCGCGATCCTCTGGGAACTGGGAGCCGACGTCATCCCGATCGCGGTCAGCCCGAATGGTCTGAATATAAACGACAAATGCGGATCGACCCACCCCGATATCGCAGCGGCACGAGTTCGTGAGACCCGTGCCGATGTGGGCCTATGCCTTGATGGCGATGCCGATCGACTGATCCTCATTGACGAGAACGGACATGAGGTTGACGGGGACCAAATCATGGGTCTCATCGCCACACGTTGGTCTGAAGACGGTCGCTTGTCCAACAACGCGTTGGTTGCGACGGTCATGTCGAACCTTGGACTGGAGCGGTGTCTCAATGATCGCGGTATCGGCATGGAGCGCACCAAGGTCGGAGATCGGTATGTGGTCGAGCGCATGCGCGAAGGTCAATTCAACCTTGGCGGCGAACAGTCTGGCCATCTGGTGATGACGGATTACGCTACGACCGGTGATGGCCTGATTGCCGCGCTTCAGGTTCTGGCTGCGATGATCGAGACGGGTCGCAAGGCCAGCAATCTGGGGCGGGTATTCGACCCGGTACCGCAAATGTTGCACAATGTGCGCTACACGCCTGGCGCGGATCCTCTGGCCGCGGATGCGGTTCAGCAAGCGATTTCAGATGGCGAAAAATCCCTGGGCACCTCAGGGCGGCTTTTGATCCGTAAATCCGGGACTGAACCCTTGATCCGCGTGATGGGCGAAGCCGAAGATCAAACCAAGCTCTACCAGGTTCTCGACAACATCAAATCCGCCGTGGAACATGCGACGTAGAAGGTCGATGACGTGCTGAGCAAACTGAAATCCCTTTTCTCTGATGGAGGGCACAAGCCCCCGAGCTTTACGCCGCCGAAAGCCACCTTTGAGACGGTGTTGGCGCCCGAGCAACCGTTCTGCGCTGTAGGCGACATGCATGGCTGCCTCACCTTGATCGAACCGCTTTACGAGAAATTGCGCGGTGAGTTTGGCGACATTCCGATCGTTTTTTTGGGCGATCACGTCGATCGAGGCCCGGATTCCGCCAGCGTCCTTCGCGCGCTTTTCGATCTGAGCGTCGAATCTCCGACGAGCCACATCAGCATCGTCGGCAACCATGAGAAGATGATGCTGGAGTTTATTGACGACCCCGCTGGCATGGGCGCGCGCTGGCTGTCCTTTGGCGGGCAGGAAACTCTGGAGAGCTTTGGCATAACACTTCCCTCTCGGCGTCCGGACGCCGAGGATGCGCTTGAAGCGGCTGACAAGTTGGAAGGTGCAATGCCAAAGGGCATGCTGAACTGGCTTCGCGCGCTGCCGCCGCGATGGTCCAGTGGCAATGTCCATTGCGTCCATGCGGCGATGGATCCGGAGGTATCGCCGGAGGATCAAGACCCGAGGGTCATGATCAACGGGCACCCTAATTTCTTTGCGGCGCCGCGTGAGGATGGCCAGACGGTACTGCATGGGCATACAGTTGTGTCTCGCGCCACGGCTGCGGATGGCCGCATTTCGATCGATACGGGGGCATATTATACCGGGCGGCTTACGGCTGCTTATATCGCCCCGAACACTTGCCGGTTCATAGAATAAAATGCGGAGCCAGCGCCGCCTCATCCGGGCAAGATGTCGTACATCGTGCCACTGATCAGCAAGTTCAGCGTGTCCTGGTCCTGTCCATCGACCAGAGCCCAAATAATCTGCCCGGTGGGGCGGTAAATGACAAAGGCCTCTGCCCTGCCGGACACGCCCGCACCAGCAGTATCCGCCCAGTTGACTTGAAAATTGTTGGGACTGGTCGCTCCGCCGCCCCAGACCAGCGTATCGCCTTGATCCGCGCGGTAATCTTGCACCCAGTCCGATCCGTGATCGGGAATGCCGAGGTGGAAGAATCGGTCCGCGCCATTCCCGCCGTTCAAACGGTCATACCCAAAGCCGCCGTTCAGGAAATCCGCCCCATCACCACCGAAGATGGCGTCAGACCACGCGGCGCCGGACAGCGCATCATTGCCGGCCTGACCGATCAGGTCATCCACGCCGAAGCCGCCCTCAATCGTGTCGTCACCATCTCCTCCATAGATCAGGTCGTTGCCGTAGCCTGCGTCGATCTTGTCGTGACCCGCGCCGCCATAGACCACATCGCGTAGATCCGCCTCGCTATCCCCACCGAAGATGAAGTCGTCGCCCGACGCGCCGTTCAGCGTATCGGCCCCATCACCGCCTCGAAGCCAATCCTGTCCTGCCTGACCCCGCAGGATGTCGGCTCCGTCGCGACCGCGAAGGATGTCACTGCCTGACCCACCGGTCAGGACGTCGTTACCTGTGTTCCCGACCCTAGTTTGTCCTGTCACTGGGACTTGTCCGGAAACTGCCCCCTCCCGCATTTCAAACAGCCATTCCCCGACGTTACCGGTGTTGCCCACACGGCTGTCCAGCGTCGATGCGTTCCCTCCCGGGACCCAGGGTTCCGACAGGCGGGCCGACGCAAGCATCATACGCGCACCCAGGTCTTCACTCAAAGAGCCGCTTGTCCACTCTATGCGCTCATAACTCATGCGGATGTCGAAATCCCCGCCGCCCCGATCCGTCAATTGCAGTTGAAACAGATTTGTCTTGTCCGCTTGGTAACGGTAGCTGCCGACACCCGCCCAAGTCACTGTCAGGGTCGTATCGCCCTCATCTATCCAGACCAGGCCGCTTTCCGCACCTTCACGGTCATCGCGTGTATCCACATCGGCCCAAAAGGGCGCGATGATATCGACCGCCGGATCAAGATATGCGACCTGCGGATAGGTCGAGAATGCCTGACCAAAGCTGATCAAGCCATTGGTCGCGACGTATATTTGATTGGCGTCGTAGCGCGTGCCGAAAACCTCCAACCCGTCGGGAAACAGGGTGGACGAGTCAGGCGACCAAACGAAATCGTCAGATTGGGCTAAGGAGGTTTCGCCAAACCCCATTGGGCCACCCAACCCGCGCTGGACCGTTGCGACACCCATGCTCGTCCCTCCATCAGGATCTGACGACACGATGACACGCTACTGTTTAAATACCGTAAATGTGTGAAAGGGAGTCGCTTGATATGTAGGTGTCAGATTATCAAGGCCCCCAGAATCACCAGACCGAAAACCGATATAAGTATCCATAACAATTGGTTATAGATCGGCGTCGGGGCATAACACTTGCCACATTTTCGCGCACCCAGCTTCACATGGTGGGTACAATCGGAACAACGGTATAAACGAATAGCCATAAAAATCTCCTGCGGGCGAAAAACCCAAGGGCGTAATAACCTCCCCGTGACACTTTTCCGCCGGAATCGGGATAAACGCAAAAGAATTTTGTGGACGGGATCGGCACAGCTTGTTTCAGAAGATGAAACAATCGTTCGTCAGCGCTTCGGCATCGATGCGTTGTTGATCATCGCTGATCAGCCGTGCCGAGAGGTCGCGATAGTGCACCTCCGCACCATCCGAACGTTCGCGGATGTCCAGTGCGCTCACGTCGTAAATCCGGCCCCACCGGCTGAGGTCGAGACGATCAAGCCCGAGTTCGAAATCGGTCACGACGTCCTGTGCCGTCTCGTCAGAAAAGATGAACACGTCCGCATCGCCCCCGCCGGTCAGCTCATCCCGCCCAACGCCGCCGGCCAGAATGTCCTCTCCATTTCCACCGCTTAGCACGTCGTTTCCGGCATTGCCCCATAACAGATCATCTTGCGCTCCACCGATCAGCCGATCCGACCCGTCGCCCCCGACAGAGGAGTGGAGGCTGTCCTGATCCAATGTCGCCAGCGTCAAACCTGGCTGTCCCGCGGCCACGACCTGCAGCTCGGCCCCCACAGTCGCGGTGGCCAAAGCGGCGATGTTTGTTAATGCGCCGCCTGCGGAGTTTATCAGAGGGTCATGGGCCAACAAGCTGCGATCCGGCAAGATCTCCAAAAGGCTCAATCCGTCATCCGCGCCACCGGCGACCAGAAATCCTCGATCGCCGACGTCAAAACCGGTGATCGCATCCACCCGCGAAAATCGGGTTTCCAACGTGTCGATCAAATGGTCTTCGGGGTAGAGGACCCCCACGGCATTCATACGCACTAAAGTTATGGAGGATGAATTTGTGGCGGCGACCGCAACAAAATCTGTTCCGTGCGCCTGGACAGCCGCAAGGGAATCGAGGCCGTCGATCCAAAGACCCTCATTAATTCCAATTGTATCGATAAGTTGAGGCGCCCCCCCGGCACCCATACGAAAGGAACTGATGGCCTCATCCTCATTCGAGCCGACGATCAGAAAATGATCGGTTGCGCGCTTGATCATCGCCATGTCCGTCACATTTCCGAGGGCGGCTTTATCCGTATCCACGAGGGTATATTGGGTTTTCAGGGTGCCTGCGTCGGACCACTCACTAATCCTCAGGCCCGCTTCATCGCGCGCGCCGGCGGCCAAATACGTTTTGGCGTTGACCGTAAAGCTTTCCATTTCGGTCAGCGCGTTGGAGTCCAGATTTATCGTCGCCTGCTGACTTAGCCGGCCGTTATTTCCCGTGGTATACACAGCGACCTTGGCCTGTTCGGTCCCGGCTACCAAGAGGCGCGGCGTGTCGGCCTCCACCATAGCGAAGTCGCTGATTGGAAAGGCCAGTCCGTTATTCGGGATCGTGGTTAAAACCGGTTTGTCGAAGGTCCCGCTCTCACTTAGCCGGAAGGCCGTGACGGTGCCGGTGGCACGGCTGCCGGAATAGAGCCAATGATCGTTTTCGTTTGGGTCGAAGATGGTAAACAACGTCTCTATGGTCCCGTAGAGGCGTGCGTTATCGCCGGCCAGGGTCGATGAAAGTGTCAGTGTCAGCATGATGCCCCCAATGTTTCCACAAGGAGCTTGATGCTGGTCAGAGGTGGTCCTCGCGCGGCGCAAGCAAGGCAGCGCGATGGTTCAGGACGTGGATTTTCGCGAAATTTGGATCAGATGTGATCTATCGACGGCGCTCCCCGCGAGGCGATGCGGCTGTAGCCCAGTATTCGCTGCGCTACGGGCAAATGGGGTCCGCCCTGTGAGGATCGTATTTGTGTCAAAACCTTTCGTAGTTCGAGACGGGCCGAGGGAGTGAGTGCACTCGCGGTCAGCTCCAACGCGTCGAGATGTTGGCGAACGCATCTTCGATAGCTGCCGTCGATCAGCATCCGGGCCCGCCGTATCCTGCCCCGCACCGACTCGCATGACCCCAGCAGGTTGCGCCGGTGCTGTCTGTATAAAAGGCCCGCCTCCTGATCGAAGATAATTTTGGAGTCAGCGCCGGTCAGCAAGGCATATGCCCACCAGTCCGGAAAATGCGGGGCGGTGGGCAGCCGGGCGACCAACCGACAAAGCAACTGCGCTGCGGCGACGTTCAACAAGGTCGCATTTGCCGGCGCCTGGTTCTGCATCAGCGCTGTCCGAAACGTCGGCATCACGGGGATCGGAGCGAGACGAGGGTGTCGCAATTTGGCATCCACGGAGATGCGGCGAGTGATTTGCATGGCGGGCCCCGGCGTTGACTGTAGTGCCTGGATGCCGCGATGAAGGCGATTGCCCAACCAAGCATCATCCTGGTCACAGAATCCCAGAGCCGTCTCAGGAGCTTGTGTGAGCAGGGCAAAAACATTCGCGGCGTAACCCCGCCCCGGGCCCTGAATGATGTCGACGCGAAAGGGTGCATGACGCTGGAAATTCGCAATGATCCGATTTGAACCATCACGCGATCCGTCATCAGACACGATCAGGCGGTCCGGCAAATGCGATTGGCACGCAAGACTGCGGAGTTGGTCGGGGAGAAACGCCGCGCCATTGTAAACTGGCATGAGGAGGGTGATGCGCATCTGTCAGGCCATCCAGGGCGGCAATCGCCCCTTCATCAGGTGATTATGATGTTCGATCGCCCGCGCGACTTTGGCGTAGAAAAACAACCTTCCGTTCTCCAGGACCGCACCAGACGTGCAGAGACGGGCAAGCAGGTCCATTGAGTGCGACACGACTATGGCGCCGGACGTCTTTAACCGGGTGCGCAGCATATCCTCGCTCTTTTGGCGGAATGCCCCGTCCCCCACGGATGTCACTTCGTCAATCAGGTACGTGTCGAATGGGACGCCCATGGAGACCGCAAAGGCGAGCCGGGCCTTCATACCAGCCGAGTAACCACGCACAGGCAGGCCAAAATGTTGACTAAGATCGGCGAAACCTCGCACGAAATCGGTGAGCCCGTCGCTATCGATACCATACAATCGCGCCACGAACCGAGTATTCTCAACTCCGCTCAGATCGGGGTGAAAGCTGCCCTGAAAACCCACGGGCCACGAGACTGTCCCCTCACGGATGACCTTGCCACGGTCGGGATGCATCGTACCGGCCAGGATTTGCAGAAGACTGGATTTGCCCGCCCCATTGCGCCCGAGCAGAGCCATCGCCTGTCCGGCGGGAAACACAAAGTTCAGGTCACGCGCTACGAGAGTACGCATCCCGCGAGTCCGGAAGGTCTTGCTGACATGAGAGAGGGCCAGTTTCATCAGTTGTTACCTCCGATCCCGCAAGCTGTAGACGACCAGCATCAGAATTGCCCAACTCAGGAAAAACCCCAGGCCAATCGATAGAAGCAGGCGCGCAGGTTTCGGATAGAGCGCACGTTCAGCGAGACTGGCCGGCGCAAAACTAGACACGTATCGGCTTTGTCGATCGGCGGAGGCGCGCGTGGCCTCAAATGCAGCCAAGGCGGCGGCGAAACCTTCTTGTGCGAGGCTTACGTTAACACTCAGCATTTCGAATTCCTCCATCAATTGTGCGTAGTCTCGCTGGCCACCGTGGCCACCAAATTTCTCACGTTCTATGTCGATCTGACGTTGGAGAACATCGATCCGGCGCTGGCTCTGCCTGATCCGGCCGTCATTAATGATGTCGCGCCGATCCGCATTCTGAGTTTGTCCGAGGGCCGAAGACAAATGCTCCATCGCGACCGTTTCTTCGATCAGATCGCGTTGTAGTTGACGCACGACCTCCATCTCTCCGGCGAGCTCTGCGATTGGATCGATCACACGATGGCGCGCGCGAAAGGAGGTCAGTGTCAGACGTGCATTGGCCAGCCGATCCTCGGCCATGCGCAATTCATCCCCCGCATGGCGTAATCGGTCCGATCTTGCCACATTGCTCAGCCGATTAATCATCTCGGAGCCGGCGGCAACGATCTCTTGCGCGACGGTCTGCACGCCGACAGCATCGAATCCACGCACATCAACCTCAATCACGCCGGCGCCTGGGTCATATGATTTACGCACCATGCGGCGCCAGTACAGGGTCAAGTCCTCGATCGATCCTTCGGGATTAAATCCAAAGACCGGATCGCGTGCGTATGCTCCGGACCAGAGGGCGCGCAAATCGATCTCGTGGTCGATCCTGGCCACCAAAGCTTGCGAATCGAGGTAATTGAACAAGATATCGGCGTCCGAAGACGGCGTTCCGGCAAGTGCCGCGATGGTCGGCATTCCGGCAAGCAGGCTGGCTGCCCCGCCCTCACCCTCGGCATGAACGACGAAGCTCACTGTCGAGTTAAATTGGGGCTGGGCAAATATCACTAAATACAGTCCAGAGACCGCTACGGGGACCGGTACGATCAGTATGAACAACGCTATGAACAGAATATGTCGCGACTTTAACCTCGCTCGCCCGACGATGAATGAGCGAACCCCGTCAGGGCGAACCAGCGCTGGAAAAGGCTGTGCCGGGCCCGTGGTCTTATAGTTCGCGATCGGTCGGATTGGGGAGGCCATCTGAATCAGACTATAGTTGCTAATTTGTTCTTCACAATTCGTGTTTACACGGGAGGCATCAACAAAAGCCTAACGTGAGATACATCGATGAGGTCTTTCCCCGCCCCCCGTGCCATTTTCGCGCTGCTCTTGCGCGAGGTAGCGACCATCTACGGGCGCACGCCAGGCGGTTACCTCTGGGCTTTTCTGGAGCCGGTGGCCGCAGTTGCCATGCTTGCGGCTGTCTTTGCCCTCGCGTTCGACACGCCCCCCCTGGGACGCGATTTTCCACTGTTCTACGCCAGTGGATATCTGCCTTTTGCCTATTATTCAGATATGGCTCAGAAGGTCGGTGTGGCTATTCGATTCTCGCGGCCCCTGATGGCCTATCCGGCGGTGACGTGGCTGGACGCGATCCTCGCTCGCTTCTTGCTGAATTCCCTCACACATATCACTGTGATAGCGGTCGTCTTCGCGACGATGATCGGTGTCTCCGGAGCGGATTCTCCGAATATTTTTCCGATTCTTGGCGCCCTTGCCCTTGCGGGAACTCTTGGTCTGGGCATCGGCTCCTTGAACGCGTTTTGTTTTGAACGTTGGCCGGTCTGGGAAAGGCTATGGGCGATTTTAAATCGCCCGACCTTCCTCATCTCGGGCGTATTGTTTTTGCCCGACGCCCTCCCGCCGCCATACCACGAGTGGATATGGTTAAATCCGCTTGCTCACGTCGTGACGCAAACCCGGGTGGGTCTTTATCCGGGGTACCAATCGGACGAGGTCAGTTCGGCCTATGTCCTTGGATGGGCCGCAATTTCCTTTTTATTCGGTCTGCTGTTCTTGCGCCGCTACGCGCGGGAGATTTTGGGCCGTATCTAATTTTTTTGATGCGGTTCAGCCTTGATTAACCCTTTGGGCGCATCCTGTGCGTAGAATTATAGGAGCTTTCGATGTCCCGATTCCGCGTCTTCGCCGCCCGTGTCCGCAAGGCGCTCGCGATCATATTGATTCGTCCCTCTGCTCTTGCCTACATGCGCACGATAAGACGCCGACGCGCCTTTGATCCTACGTTTTACCGTCGCTCAAACCCCGGTTTGAATCGCCTTTTCCGGCTATTTCCATTGCGCCATTACGTCCTTTGGGGAGAGCGAGCTGGCCTTCAGCCCAACGCTAAATTCTCGCCCGAAGCTTACCTTGAGTTGCACCCAGATATAGCTCTCTCCGGGATACCTGCGCTTTATCATTTCCTGACGCTTGGCCAGGGTGAAGGGCGCCAGACGCAGCGATTGGAGAGTGAAGCTCTACCCAGTTTCGCGCCTCCTCCCCTGCGCTTTGATCCCGCCCGTAAAAAGAAGCGGTTCGCCCTCCACTTGCACGTCTACTATCCCGACCTATGGTCAGAGTTCGCCGCTCGACTAAGGAGCATTGAGGTCGACACCGACATATACGTCACCCTCACTTGGCGCGGAGAGCAAACAAAATGGCTTGCCGATGAAATTGCAGAGGTTCTGCCGCATGCAACGATTATACCCATGGCCAACAAGGGGCGCGACATCTTGCCGTTTTTCCGTCTAATCAACGCTGATGCGTTCGAGGGATATGAGGCGGTCTGCAAGATCCATACAAAGAAATCACCCCATCGCGATGATGGCGCTGATTGGCGCGACAGGCTGGTCTCAGGGATCCTCCCAAGAGCTGGCCTGTCGCATCGCCTAAATCGGTTCATCGCTGATCCTGATGCCGCATTCTGGGTGGCGGACGGCCAAAGTCTGCCGGTTTCGGATTGGTGGGGGTCAAACAGGGACAAAACAGCTGCGGCGCTCCGTCGAATAGAGATGAACATTCCGGGCGGGGACCTTCGGTTTCCCGCAGGATCGATGTATTGGGCCAAGCCGCTGATGATCGGACTGATGCGCTCATTGCGATTGACGGACGAGATGTTCGAAGCGGAACAGGGACAGGTCGATGGCACTCTCGCACATGCCGTGGAACGAGGAATCGGTGCTCTCGCTCTCGCGGCCGGTCAGTCGATTCGTGAGACGGCCAGCTTAATCCCGACGATACCAAGCGCACCGGCTACGCCGAGATATGTCTCCGCATTTTACCTCCCTCAGTTCCACCCCATCCCCGAGAATGATCGGTGGTGGGGCAAGGGGTTCACTGAATGGCGGGGCGTGTCGGATGCCAAATCGGCGTTTCCGGGCCATTTGCAGCCACAGCGCCCGGCTGACCTCGGCTACTACGATTTACGCGCGACCGAGGTCATGTCAGATCAAGCAGCGCTTGCGCAGTCAGCTGGGATAGATGCCTTTTGCGTTTATCATTATTGGTTCGGCGGCAAGCGTCTGCTCGAAACGCCTCTAAATGGAATTTTGGCCCGCCCGGAAATCGATTTCCCTTTTTACCTGTGCTGGGCAAATGAGAGTTGGCGACGCAACTGGGACGGGTTAAGCGGCGAAACCCTGATGGAACAGGCTTATGCACCGGGCTTTGAGACCGCCCTCGTCGCCTCGACACTGCCTTATATGCGCGACCCCCGGTACCAGCGCCCCGACGGTCTGCGCCCCCGTTTCGTCATCTATCGTCCGGAGGACATGCCGGCGCCAGCACAGAATGTCGCCCGTCTTCGACGCGCCTGGGTACAAGCTGGGATCGGTCGGGTCGAACTCGGGGCCGTCGGTTTCCACGTTGGAGGAGACTCAGTGGTTGAGCGAGGCCTGTTTGATTTTCACATCGAAATGCCACCACATGGATTGGTCGAAGCTGCCAGCTACGACTTTGGCGGTCCCGCCGGCAACCTGATGGGCGATGCCGGTCCAGCCGACGGCTTTGCCGGGTTGATCTACGGTTATAACAAGGTTGCCGAAAGGTCTCTAACGCCGCGCTATCGCCGCCGGCTGCCCGAGCATACCATCGCCGGCATCATGCCTGGCTGGGACAACACCGCGCGGAGAGGGGCGCGCGCGCATATTGCACGTGGCGCAAATCCAGCGAGCTTTCGACATTGGTTGAGACGCTTGCAAGAAACCAGTTTGGAAACGTCATATCGAGGAGAGCTGTTCATTAATGCCTGGAACGAATGGGCTGAAAAGGCGGTCATGGAGCCTACCGAAGTTTTTGGTCGCCTGAACCTCGATGTCCTTGCAGAAGTCACCCTGGCGAACCGTCCAGCAGCTACCCAGGAACTTAAGCGCCATGGCTAAAATTTGTCTTCATATAGGCACCCATAAGACCGGTACGACAATGATCCAAAATAGGTTTCATGCAAATCGGCTGGCTCTCGAAGCGCGCGGAGTTATCTATCCCGACCTCGTGCGGCATACAGGGCATCACGGGTTTCTGACTGATTGGATCGCGCTTCCGAATGCTTACCACCTTGAAAACGGTGGACGCAGCGCACTGAAAGAAATTGCCACCACGTGGGCGGGCAGTGATAATACCATTATTTTGTCGAGCGAGGAATTCTCTCGGGCAGGCGGACGAGGCGGTGCAGTTGATTTCGCGGAGCTACGAGATATCTTCGCAGACTTTGATTTCATGGTTATTTGCGTTCTGCGTGACCAATGGCAGTTTCTTCAGTCTGTCTACCTCGAACTGTCACGCCATGCGCCTCCGCCACGGCCGCCCGACGTCGTCGAGATGGCGCTCGCGACCGCACAGATTGACGGTCTCTGGTGCGATTACAATGAACTGCTTGCTTGTTTGTCTCAACACTTTGCACCGCCCGAGATGCACTGGTTGGACTACACGCAGGCGCGCAGCGGCACCGGCGGGCTCTTCGGCGCGGTCATGCATTTGATCTTACCAGAAGCCGTATTGACGGAAATGCCGCGCGACAGTTCGACCGCGAACGTATCTCCATCACCAATCCCCGTATGGGCGGCCCACGCCGTGGCGGGAGGATCTAGACCAATCCACGAACTTAGCTTGGCGGCACGGGAGGCCTTTGATCTGGAATTCGGTCCTGACAGAGCTTCGTGTATTTTTACGCGTCAGGAAATTGACCGACTCGTCACCCACTTTGGCAAGGCTAACGAAAGGTTCGCCAAGAAGATTGAGGCATCGTCGGCGATGCTGGTGTCGAAATTGCCTCCACCATCGACCATCTATCGCGAAGATATTAACGAAATCTACTGGGTTCGTCTCGCACGGCGGTTGAGCATAATCACGCGACAGGCCGTCGCCTGATACTGAGTTGGAAGAGCTTTATCGCTGTGAATCTGCATGCAAATTCGACCCACTTCGGTGTTCAGTCCCGGCATCTGGTGGATCGGATCAACGATGAATCGCTCTGGCTCTGAAGTCCAGATTTTGGAGATGTATTCGCAGGGCGCCTTCGCTCTCCGGCAGGCGCGAGATGCCATGACGCTGTAGGCAGCGGTGCAGGGACGACCGCGTCAAGTGCGGGATCGTAGGCTGCAGGGCGTGAAGGCAGTCGTCGAGCGGCAGCAGGGTTTGGCGCCGGAAGGCAACCACCATCGCTTCCTCGTTCGTGCTGAGAACGGTCGAGCGCGGGTCACTCGGCCCGGTCTTGCGGTCCTGCACCGTTTCTCGCTTGCTCCATTTGGCAACCGTCTTGGCGTTGATCCCGAGCTCACGGCTCAACTGCGCGGTCGAAGCTTGCGCCTCTCATCGTTTGCTTTGCAAACGACTGCCGGCCAGTGGATCGCTGTATTGCTGCTCTGACGGCGTGTGTGGTCGTCGCGCTGCCAAGACGTATCTGTCCCATAGGGCTTCCTTCCATTCCAATGAATGGATCGCACCATCAAACCATGGGATCGAACACCAGCGCGTCTTTACAAAATATACGGCCTTCATTCCCGGATCCTGAACCTTCAGACGGTCTCCGGCCCCGTGATCGTGAAAGGATGGTTCCGATCTCGGTGCCGCTTTTGTCGAGCACGCGCAAGCGGACGACGTAGTCGAAGGCCGCGCATTATTCGCCATCCGCCTAGGCTGACACACCAGAAACGGTCATCTCGGTTACGACATGCAGGGCGGATAGGTTGACCTGCCACTGAACTTCCATACAGCTGCGATTTGAGCCCAGTTTGTGTTTGCGCCGGTTGGGCAAGCGCCCGACGCGCGGCGGTTCTTCGCAAAGGCTGTCATCTTCGCTCTGCTGGAGCGCCGCTCATCACAGCTTCAGATTATTCAGCCGTTGATCGCCCGGCAGTTTGGAGCGTTCCAGAATGATCTTGGATATCGCCCGCGCCCGGACCGGGTTCAACCCGGCGAGGATCGGCGCGGCGGTGCGTTCGTTCATTGTCGCCAGAACCATAACCGAGACTTCGATGTCGAGATCGTTCATGATGGCGGCGGCTTCCTTCGGCTTCATGTTGGAATACAGCGCGACGAGCCGGCGCACGTCATCGGTCTGCGAATTCTCGACCCGTGCGAGAAGACCCTCGACCGCCAGCTTCAGCTCGTCCAGCCGGCCCTGCTCCAATTGCAATTGCTCCGAGGCCAGATCGATTTCAGCTTGACGACGCGCGAGCGCGGCTTTCTGCTCTTCGAGATAGGCGCGCTCCGTTGTGATGACCTGCAGCATCTCTTCGGGCATCTCGCAGGCGGCCTCAGCCTTCGCGGGTGTGGCGACCGGTGTCGGTTCCTTGGGTTCGGGGGTGGAGGGTGCGGCGGCATTGGCGGAGGTGACAAACAGCCCGCCGTCTGCCGGCAGTTTGGGCGTGGTGTCCATCACCGAAATCGCCAGCTTGGCAGAACCGACAACAGCTAGCGCGATCAACATGGTGGGAAATGGACGCAGGGCCATCAGGCGCCCCGGTGGCGTGCGGTTTCAAAGAAACCGCGCACCAGATCGGACTTTCCCGCAACACGGGTCACACCGGCGGGCTTTGCGGCTTTTTCGCGGCTCGTGCGGAAGGAAACCACCTGCCCGCGATCCTCGTCGGTATGCGAGCCGGGACCGGGCACGCGGACCTTTTCGGCCATTGTCTTGAGCAGGCTGACCGAAGATTCCGACTTGTCGACCGCTTCGGAGAATTGACCCACCATCGGCTCCATATCCTTGAGGACGGACATGAGCGTGCGAACGCGCCGATCAACCAGAAAGGCATAGGTCAGCGTACCGGCCAGCAGCACAAGGATCATGATGTCAATCAGGTAGGACATTGGTCATTTCCTCTTCGTCTTTCAGTTGGTCGGTGATCTTGAGAGCCAGCCGTCCATTACGTTTCTTGCCCGATTGGGCGCGATACATCTCATGCCCGCTGCAGGTCAGCGTGACCTCCTGATCGGTCGATATGCCAAGGTCCAGGACCTTGCCGGGCGTCCAGTTCAGCACGTCCTGCAACGACACGCGGGCCTCGTGCAGGTTCGCGGAGACGAGAACGTCGGTTTCGACAATCGCGTCCGTCATGTTCTTGCGCCAGCTCTTGTCGCCACCGAGGGACCCGCCATGGAAGGGCTGGACCAGGAGCGACCGGATGGTGGACAGCGCGTTGAACGGCATCACCAGATAGAAATAGCCGTCACGGTCATCCATCGTCACATGGAGCCGCACCTTGACGCAGCCGGTGTTCGGCGGCGCCAGAACCATGGCCTGCGCGTTGGTTTCCACATGAGAGACCGTGAAATCGACGACCGTGAGCTTCTCGAAGGTCTCAGTCAACTCATCCAGCATCAACCGGGTGATGTCGCTGCCGATCTTCTTTTCAATGGCGGTAAAGCTGCGCGGCGTCCATTTGCTGCGTCCCGATGTGCGCCCGCCAAAGGTGATCTCGAGCGTCGAGATCAACAGGCTCGGGTCCACGACCAGCGCAAAGGCTCCGTCCCAGTCGAGAGTATCCACGACCGAGATCAACGCCGGGCTGGGGGTCCCTTCCAGCGCCTCGCCGACCGGCATGTATTCGATGTTGTCGATGCGCGCCTCGCAGATCGCACCGATATAATGCTTCAGGGCAGGCCCCACGGCCAAAGCAAAGCGTTCGAGGATCACCTCAAGGATCGGCAGACGTTCGTAGGACCGCTTGGCGCGCTGGATGATCTCTTCTTCGACCGGAGCGCCGTCGGGTATCTTCAGCTGTGCGTTGGCTGGGCTCATGGGACTACTGCACGATCAGGTCGGAGATAAGGATTTCCTGCGGCGCATCTGTCTCCATGACAGATCGCGCGCGGCGCAGGAGTTCGGCTTTCAAGATAGCAAGGCTGGCACTGCCCTGAACATCACGTTCGCTCAACTGGCGCAGGTAGTCCTGAAAGGCATCGCGCACAAATGGCTTGCGCTCTTCGATATGGGACGCGCCGGGCTTTGCCTCGTCATAGACCAACGCCGCGTTCAGCTTTAGAAAACGGCTGGTCTGGCGGCCTGTCGCAGTGGTGGCCGTGATATTGACGATGATTTCCCTGAACGGGGTCACGGTGACAGATTCAGCGCCCATCGGGTGGGCGGCATAATCATCGGGCGCGGCGGCCTCGACTGCGCTTTGCTCGACCGACTCCTTGCCCCCAACGACGAGCGCGACAGCATCCTCGTAGCCCATGGCCGCGACGAGCCCGCCGATCAGTGCGACAATGCCCACGATCGCGATCAGCGCCATCGACTTGAGCCGTTTTCCCATCGGAACCCTTCGTTTCTGCCTTACCGGTTGATTTCATGCAACGCGCAAGCACAAAGCCCGGACATTTCTTGTGATATCTATGGAAACATGCCGATTGAGCCGTGGATTTGCAAGTATAAACTGTAAAGTTAACTTGCCTTTCAAGAATAAATTAGCCTATTCTTGGAGGTACACGGGGAATAAACGGGGGCGGCAGTGCAAGCCTTGCTTGAAAATCTCAAGGGCCTGGGCCAAGGGCGATTAATCGCCCTGGGGGTGACTGGCGCTGTGCTTGTTCTTGCCCTTTTCTTCGGGGTTCAGGCAGTTACGACGCCAAACTACTCTACGCTCTACCGTGACGTGACCGCGTCCGAGGCGTCGCGGATGGTCGGCGCGCTCGAACAGGCGGGCTTCAACGTCAAGGTCGATTCGTCCGGAAGCATTATCAGCGTTCCGCAGGAAGATGTTGCTCGCGCCCGGATGGAGCTGGCGGGCCAGGGCCTGATCGGTGATGGCGCGGCAGGGTGGGAGCTGTTCGACGAGAGCAGCGGCCTCGGCATGAATTCTTTCATGCAGAAGATTAACCGTCTCCGCGCGCTGGAGGGGGAGCTTGCGCGTTCAATCCAGACACTGGACGGTGTGGATGCCGCCCGCGTCCACCTGGTTCTGCCCGAGCGCGAGGCGTTTTCGCGCGATCGCCCGCAGCCATCGGCCTCTGTCATCGTGCGCGGCCGCCCCGGTCATCAGGTCAATACACGTCAGGCGCAGTCGATCCGCGCGCTGGTCTCGTCAGCCGTGCCGGAGATGGCGCCAGGCCGGGTCACTGTTCTCACCGCCAATGGCGCAACCGTTCTGGCCGAAGAAGGGCAGGATGGTGCGGAAGTCACCCAGCAGGCGTTGCGCAGTTCGATAGAGGACCGCATCGCTTCCAACGTTACCGAAATCCTGACCGCACGGGTCGGTGCCGGGAATGCGCGGGTTCAGGTCAGCGTCAACCTGACGACTGAACGGCAGGTGATCCGCGCGCAGAGTTTTGACCCTGACCAGCGTGTCGTGCGCTCTACCGAAACACGCGAAGAGAACCGGCAGGACATCAATCGCGACACGGGTGAAGTCGGCGTGATCGACGACATTCCCGCTTCGCTCGCCGAGAACGGCGGCGCGAGCAATCAGAACACCACAAGCAAGACCGATGAGGTGGTGAACTACGAAATCGGCAGTACCGCGACCGAAACCGTGCGCGAACCGGGCGAGATTCAGCGCGTCTCGGTCGCTGTTCTGGTCAACGGCATCTACAACGTTCAGGACGACGGCACCGTCGCTTACGAGGAGCGCAGCCCCGAAGAGCTGCAGCGCCTCAACCAGCTGGTTCAGGCCGCCATCGGCTTTGAGGAGCAGCGCGGCGACACGATTTCAGTCGATAGCCTGCGGTTCATGGATTATTCCATGGATGTTGGCGAGCCGATCGGCACGGGTATTGCCCAGATCCTGAAGAACAATCTGATGTCGATCCTGCGCGCTGTCTTTGCCTTGGCCGTAATCGGGGCGATTCTCAAGTTCGGGGTGATGCCGATCGTCGCCCGGATGCTGCCTAACGCCGAGGAGGTCGAGGCACGCAAGGATTTGGCTGCCCTTCCCGGTGTCGAGGCAAAGGGTGAAGAAGCCGAAAGCATTGACGATGAGGGCGCGGAACTGCTTCCCGCTGCCCAGCAGGGGGTTCGCCCGCGTCGCAACACTCAAGCCGTGACCGCGCAGCAGGCGGGCGGCGTTAGCGGCACTGTGCTTGACGCGGCGGATCGCGCCGGGCCTGACGATATCGTCACCATCGGTGCGGTGCAGGGCGGCGTTCACCGAGGATGGATCAACACCGTCAGCGGGCTGATCGAAAGCCAGCCTGATGATTCACTCAAGGTCGTGAAGACCTGGCTGGCAGAGGGGGCATAACCAATGGCCTTTGTCTTTGACCGCGATTTCGATGAGGAAGCCGAGTTCGAAGAGCGCAAGCGCGTTCACGCGCGCCGCGCGATCTACACCTCGGATGATCTGGACGCCGCCACGCGCAAGGCCGCAAACGAATCCTACGAGGACGGCCGGTTGGCCGGGCGCGCCGAAGCGGCGGTAGAACACGCGGAAACCTCCGCCGCCCGCACCGCCGATGCACTGGTCGTCCTGGCGCCGCGCCTCCAGCAGATTCTCACCCAGGCGGATCAGCACAAGGCCGCGCTGGAATTTCAGGTGCTGGACTACATCACCACGATCTTTCGCCAGGTTGCCCCGACCCTGCTGGACGAAACCGCGCTTTTGCGCACCGAGGCCGAGATCAAGAGCGCGATCAACATGGCTCTCGGGGCCTCGTCGCTGCGCATTCATGTACCCGCCGAGCTGGCTGGCGATCTCACCGAAGGCATCAACCAGCAGGTGCATCAGGCCGGGTTCACGGGGCGGGTCCATATCCAGGCGGATCACCGGATGCAGCCCGGCGACACCCGCGTCGAATGGGATCACGGGCTGATGGATTTCAGCCTGACCGAATTGTGTGACGGCATCCTCGTCGCCCTGAAACAGGCCACGGGCGAAGCCCTGGCCCGCAGAAACGCAGAACTGGAGTAGGTCGTGGCAGACGAACCGGACACCCCCGAAGAGAAGACAGAAACCACTGAACTTCCCGAAGCGGATCCCGAGATCCAGGAAACCGTCATGGACGCGATGATGGGCACCCGCCGCGACGACGGCGCGGGCTACAACATCGATTCCATGCTGAGCGTCGGGTTGAACGTCCAGATCGTATTGGGTCAGACCCGGATGCCAATCTCGCAACTGCTCAAGCTATCGCGCGGATCGGTCATCGAGCTCGACAAGAAGATCGGTGAGCCTGTCGACATCGTCATCAATGACCGTCTTGTCGCGCGCGGTGATCTGGTCAAGCTTGACGAGGACCGGATCGGAGTGTCGCTGATCGAGATCGTCAAAGACTACGTGTCGGAGAAATAGCGCGTGCGGACGGGTCAGACCGTCCGTTATGCCGTCCCGACGCTGCTGGCGCTCGGGGCGGTCCTGCATGCGGATGTGGCCTTGGCGCAGGACGGCGGGTCGTTCCTCTCGTCGCTCTCGGATGTGTTGAGCGACGCAGCCCCCGGATCGGACGAGCGCGCGACCCTCTCGGGACGGATCCTCCAGCTGGTCGCGGCGATGACCGTGCTGACCATCGCACCGGGCCTCCTGGTGGTGATGACGTCGTTCACCCGGTTCGTGATCGTGTTCTCGATGCTGCGCTCCGCGCTTGGCCTCAACCAGACGCCGCCGAACATGGTGCTCTCCTCGATGGCGCTGTTCATGACTTTCTTTGTGATGCAGCCGGTTTTCGAGGATGCGTGGGAGGGCGGGATCCAGCCTCTCATCAACAATTCGATCACCGAAGAACAGGCTCTATACCGTACTGCAGAGCCGTTTCGTACATTCATGACTGCGAACACCCGAGAAAAGGATCTGGTGCTGTTTCAGGACATCGCGGCCCGCAGCGCAGGCGAGACGGCAGCGGATCCCGTCGTACAGGATGAGGACGGGTTGGCCGGCTGGCGGTCGCTGGTCCCGGCCTTCATGATCTCGGAATTGCGCCGGGCATTTTCCATCGGCTTCCTGATCTATCTGCCCTTCGTGGCTATCGACCTGATCGTCGCCTCGATCCTGATGTCGGCCGGCATGATGATGCTGCCGCCGGTTCTGATCTCGCTGCCGTTCAAGGTCATCTTCTTCGTTCTCATCGACGGCTGGTACATGCTGGCCGGCTCGCTGATGGAAAGTTATCTCCCCGTCGTTGGCGGCGGTTAAGGAAAGGAAACGCACATGGCTGTGTCAGAACTTCAGCGCAAGCAGACCGAACGCCGCCTGCCGCAGAAACGTCCCCTGCGCGGGCCGGAAAAGGCCGCGATCCTGTTCCTCTGCCTGGGTGAGCAGCGCGGCTCTGCGATGATGCAGCGCCTCTCGGACGAAGAGATTCAAGTGATGACGCGCGCCATGGCCGGATTGGGCATCATCGACGCGGACCAGGTCGAAAAGGTGATGTCGGATTTTGTCGAGGGCATCGCCAATGGCGGTACGGTCGTCGGCTCCTTCAGTGTTGCCGAGGACATGCTGCGGTCCTTCCTGCCGACGGATCAGGTGGATGGCATCCTCAAGGATATTCGCGGCCCGCTGATGGAAAAGGACCTCTGGGCGCGGTTCTCGGCCCTTTCCGAAAACGTGATCGCCAACTATCTCAAGAACGAGCACGAACAGACCATCGCTGCAATCCTCTCCAACGTCAAAAACGATGTCGCCGCCAAAGTGCTGCCCCTGCTCGGTCAGGAAAAGATGGAAAACGTGATTGAGCGGATGATCAAGATGGAGGCCGTGCCGCACCACATGATGCGTCAGATCGAAGAGACGCTGCAAACCGACATCATCAGCGCACCGGCGCAGCCGACCTCCAGCGAGTTGCAGCAGAAGATGGCGGACCTGTTCAACAAGCTCGACGTCGTCGCCTTTAACGAGCTGTCCGGTGTACTGGAAGAACGCATTCCCGACACGTTCAACGCGATTAAGTCCAAGATGTTCACCTTTGATGACCTGTCCCAGCTGGCGCCGATGGACCTGGCCCGCGTGATGCGCGGCGCCCCGGGAAATGCATTGCCCATCGCACTGCGAGGAGCCAAGAAGGAGGTCCGCGACGTCTTCCTGTCGGCGCTTCCGGGCCGGTCGCGGGATATGCTCGAAGAAGAGATGAACACCATGGGTCCGGTGCGTGGGCGCGACGTGCGCGAGGCTCAGGCTGGCTTGGTCGACTACGCCAAGGAACTGGCCGAAGAGGAAGTGATCGCCTTGCCGCTGGCCGACGACGAAGACTTCATTTGATCATCCAGTGCAGCCACGAAGCTGCGCGACAAAAGTTCCGTCCGCCCCGTCAGACCTGGCGCGATACATGCGTCAGGAATAGAGACTTGAAGCCGAATAGCCGACCCTGTCAAAGCTCGACGTGATTTCAAAGATCGACGCCGCTGCATTGCTGGCAGAGCCGGTCAGCAGTTGCACGGCTGCGTTGTTCGTTGCTGCGGATCCCGACAGCGCATCGGAAATTGCGACGTACTTTCGGATCATCTTTTCGACGACTTCGGGGTCGTTCAGGGTCTCCAGATCGATCTTGGATTTAATCAGGGCGGCCTGCTTGTCGATATCCAGTCCCGACATCGAGGTGGGTAGGCCAAGCGCGGTCTGGAAGAACGACGTCATGTTGGAATCTTTGAGGATGTCAAAGGCCGTGTCGATCCCGGAGGCCTTGCTGCGAAAATCGAGCGCAATGCCGACCGTGGGGTTCTGCTCGTCCTGGAAATTGATGAACTGACGTTCCACATAGCGGTCGACCATGCGGTTTTGCCAATTCGTCAGGATGGTGTTCAGGTTGCCTTCGCCATTGGTGCCAAAGCCAAGCTCTTGGTACATCTCGCGAAAGCGGGGGTCCGTCAGACGATTAACCAGCGCGTCCGATTCCTCGATATTGCTCTCAAGGACCTGTTTGATCATGGCCTTGCCAAAGATCTGATCCTCCAGATCAAAGGCCCGCATCACGAAGGAATAAAGCTGCTGGTCCTCCATGAGCTGATCCACGGACTCGACGTCTTTTATATTGGTCAGGAAGTGTTCGATCGCCCGCTCGTGCTGGGCGGTGTTCCTGATCAAGTTAAGTTGGCTGTCCCTCGTTGCATCAACGATGTTGAGGCCAGTAATAGACGGGAGTCCTGATATGGGTATCATCCTGCATCACGGCGTAGGGCCGGCTCCTTCTCTTCGGTGAGCTTCGTGGCTTCGCGAGCCATCTCATCACGCAGGCTGGCCGGACGCGGTGTCGTCGCGCCAAGGATTTCAGCTTCGCGCTTCATCAGGGGGCGCAGTGCGCGCAATGCTTTGTAGTAATCGCCCTGGCTGACGAAATTCGCGGCCTCAAACACGGAGTGCACGTTCGGCGGCGCAAAGGTGGTGGCCAGAACGGCCAGCTGTTTCTGGATGTTGGTCCGCAGCTTCTCCTGCAGGGCCGGTTCCGTCAGCGCCGTCTGGACCAGGAAGTACACCTGGTTGACGGGCGTGACGGCGGCCTTCTTGCTCAGCAGGTCCTGTCCGCGCACCACATCGGCCTTTGTTTCGATCACGATCGTCGACTTGCGCGCGCTGTTACGCACGACGCAGCCGTTGATGACGATCCGCTCGAATGGCTTGAGGGTGAGTTGTAGCGCCATCGGTTTATCCCTTCGGGCCCGGCGCATTGCCGGAAAGACCGGAAATGAGGCTCTGGTTGATCTGGACCAAGGTGTTCAACTGCCCGCCTCCGCCGAGAATCTCGGCCGTCTGGCGTTCCACGTAGAGCGCGAGAGAGATCAGGCCCGCCTTCAACTGTGACGGCAACGCGTTCTCGGGTTGTGACAAATCGTGTTTGATCGTCGACCAGAGCTTGAGGTTGTCCGAAAGGTTGGTGCGAAGGCCCTGAGCCAGCATGTCGACGCGGTCCGAACGCTCGACGCTGGAATCATAGGCTTGGGAATTCTTTTCGAGATCGCCGGTTAACCGGACGAAGACCCTACGCTCTATCTGGCGAGGAGACTCACTTTCTCGAATCGTGCGTTTGTACGCCGCGATGCTCATTATACCTGTCCTCATGTCCGCTTATGCGGTCTTGTTTTATAGCCTAGACCCTTCGGTTGATCCCGAAGTGGTTCTATCAGAAGGCCACCTGCTTGCGGCCCTCTGCTCGTTCAGCCCCGGTGCCTTACTGGAACAGACTCAAGATGTTCTGTGGGGAAGAGTTCGCAATCGAAAGCGACTGCGTGGCGAGCTGTTGCTGCACCTGCTGGGCCTGCAATTTCGCCGCTTCGGACTCCATGTCGGCGTCGATCATCGATCCGACGCCACTGTCCAGACGATCGGTCAGTTCCGCCAGAAATTCCTTCTGGGTCTCGATGGACTTTTCGGCGATGCCCAGAGTGGTCGCGGATGCGACCGCGGCGGCCAGCTGCGATTCAGCGGTCTGAAGGGCTGTGACCTGTGCACCGGAGGAATCCGCGGCTGTCAGGTCGATGCCATCAAGGACGGACTGGATCGCACCAAGGTTCTGCTGCGCGAAGGTCATCGTCGTGGTGCTGATCGAGCCTGTCGTCGAGCGGCTGATCCCCGTCACCAGGGTCACATTCGCGGAAGAGTTCACATAGTCGGTACCGTTGAAGGTCGACTGGTCAATGGTCGTCTGCATCCGCGCGGCAAGTTCATCCAGTTCGGCCTGGACGTCAGCGCGGACCTCTTCGGTTCCGCCCTGGGCAAAGGCCACGCGTTCGGCAAATTGCTGTGCCAGATCGACAAGAGTTTCAGCGCCCAGACGGGCGGTGGAAACGGCGTTCTTCTGCAACGTCAGCGTCTCGTCAATCGCGCGGAACATGCCGGAATCTGCCGACATGGTCTTGGAGATAGAGAAATAGGCTGCGTTGTCCTTGCCCGAAGAGATCTTGAGACCGGTCGAGATACGGCCCTGCGTATCCGAAAGGTTGTCGTTGATCATGCGCAAGGTAGACAGCGCCGTCATGGCACTGTGGTTCGTCAAAATGGATGACATTGCTTTACTGCTCCGATTTATTTTTATCGTGTCTTCGACTTCTGCCGAGAAACGGATTTTTACCCGTATGTGTCACCCTACCACTCATGGTTGACGATGTGAAAGAAATTATTCCATTTCAATTAAATTGTTGCGTGTTCGTCACGGTCTGGCCGCAATTCGGCCGAGAAAAGGCAGCGAAAATTACCCCTTGAATCCAGTGACTTACTTAATTAGGGGATTTTGTCTGTTTAAATAAAACGTCAAACGCAGCTAAGGGACCGCGGAAAACCCCGGCCCCTTAGGTTGTTCTTGTGCTAGTTCCTTGGATTAACGGAACAGGCTCAGAATATTCTGCGGCGATGAATTTGCAATCGACAGGGACTGCGTCGCCAACTGCTGCTGCACCTGTAGGGCCTGAAGTCGCGCGGCCTCCTCTTCCATGTTTGCGTCGATCATCGAGCCGACGCCGCCGTCAAGACGATCGGTCAGGGCACCCAGGAACTCTTTCTGGGTCTCGATGGATTTTTCCGCGATGCCCAGTTTAGTGGCCGAAGCGATAGCCTTGGCGAGTTCGCCTTCCGCGGTGGTCAGCGCCGTTTCCTGAAGCGTGGCGGTGGTAGCCGATTTGATCGACACGCCGTCCAACGCGGTTTGGATCGCGCCGAGGTTCTGCTGCATGAAGGTCATTTTGGTGGTCGAGATCGACCCCGAGGACGACCGGCTGATACCCGTCACGACTGTCACGGTCGTGGCCGCGTTGACATAGTCGGTGCCGTTGAAGGTCGATTGATCAATCGTCGTCTTCATCCGCGCGGCCAGCTCGTCCAGTTCCGACTGAATGTCGTCGCGGACTTCCTGGGTTCCGCCTTGGGCAAAGGCCACACGCTCGGAAAACTGCTGGGCGAGATCGACCAGCGTCTCGGCGCCAAGGCGGGCGGTGGAAACGGCGTTCTTCTGCAAGGTCAGGTTCTCATCGATCGCCTTGAACATGCCGGAATCGCCGGACATCGTTTTAGAGATCGAGAAATAGGCCGCGTTATCCTTGCCCGAGGAAATGGACAGACCGGTCGAGATGCGGCCCTGTGTATCCGACAGGTTCGTGTTGATGTTGCGCAGGGTCGACAGCGCGGTCATCGCGCTGTGGTTGGTAAGAATGGATGACATGTTTACTGCTCCGATAGTCTTTTTCTTATCGTGTCATCGGATTTCTTCCGAAAACGGGCCTGCCCGT